>Ga0209319_1000138_pt1 | contig 124484 bp, 129 predicted proteins | sample RifGroE2_FD_184000 | JGI IMG/M metagenome (GOLD analysis project Ga0209319, IMG submission 184000) | Groundwater microbial communities from Rifle, Colorado - Groundwater E2 (SPAdes) (version 2) | ecosystem: Environmental > Aquatic > Deep subsurface > Groundwater | place: Rifle, Colorado... | reverse complement strand
CATTCTTGACATATAATTCCCCAATTAATGAGCTTCAATTTCTTGCTCATTACAAACTAACACTTTTCAATTCTTATGTGTCTTGTTTTTGGGGGTCATTATACATCTGCTGATCAAAATTTTTGAGCATATTCCGTACTGCTCTCATTTGAGATGCATTTTCAGAAACATTTTTTATATTCTTTTTGATCTTTTCCTCAATGTTCGCCAGCTTTGCAAGCACAAAATCAACACCGTACATTTTGTACCAAAGTTCTTCTTTGCGACCTTTGATTAATCTATCAAGTTCTTGTTTTGCGTTTTGTAATTCATTTTTTAAGGCAGCATATTCTTTTTTCTCTGTGTCACCAATAACCGCAACATGATACAATTTATCAAGCCGAGCATGCAAAGCTTGCAGTTGCCAATCTTTTATTCCCATATGAAGCACGCCCGTTTTCTTCCACAAAGCCCGCAAAACTTCATCAACTTTTTCTTTATCAAAACATCCCTGAGGAATGGCTTGACCATACACAAAGTTCGCGGCATTTGCATTTGTTCTAAATTCTTTAGGCACAACCAGAGTGCACGACTGTACGCCATAACTTGTTATTGAAATACAGCCCAACAGCAAGGCCAGGCTCCACAATATACTTTGTTCCATAAAAACACTCCTAAAAAATAAAATCCCAACAAATTTGGTATAACCTACTACAGCCACCCCATACGTTACAAAAAAAGTTGTACATAAAAAAAGACCGGGATTTTTATGCCCCGGTCCCATTATTACAAAATTATGACACACCAACCTGTCCGCCGTAGCTCCATGGCGAAAATAAGTATGCTCAAGTAATACGTACTACCCAAACACTTCTCAGGGTCGTGTCTGGTTGATGGGCCGCAGGCTCCAGATAAAAACAAGTGTGTATTATCTGGGCCGCGTGCCGGACGTAGCTTTAGCGTAGGCTGGTAGTCTTCATGCGAAGGGGGATGGCCTTCGCTATAATTAATCAAAAGCCAATAGCTGTTTTTAATGTACCATATGCACTTTTGAGCGCTGAAAAATCTCTGGGCTTTGCCGTTCTCATACGCTCTTCATATTTTTGATTAACCAAGGCAACCATTTCAGGCTTAGTCTTACCAGCTATATCAGTTGGCGTTATACCAAGAACTGCATATGCCTGCTGAGCTTGCCCCCCAGAAACACTTGATGGTTGCGTCTTTGCGCGGTATTCCTTAAAAAATGTTACTGCATCTTGCTCAAATGTTCTCAAATTTTGCACAAAATGTTCATCCACTAGACCCATTTGTTGCAGCATAGCTTCACTCTTTTTTTTATCTGTTGAAAGATCATCTAAGATAGCGTCGTACTCATCAAATAAAGACACAATATTGTTTCGAAATTTTTCAACTTGAGCCTTTGGATAAGACGCATCTTTTTGCACCTGGGCAACCACAGCAGGAAAACTTTTCATCACTTTTTGTAAGTTTGCAATTGGTTCTTTAAATGGTTCAAGAATATCGTGTATGTTTTTATCGAAAATTTGTGTAAATTTTTCAAATCGCGCATATGTTTTTTCGAACTGTTGCATCGAGGGAATAATAGTCTCTTGGCTCATACCCAGTAGCTCATTTTTTTTGTTCAAAATTTTTTGAGCATCGACACTAATTGCTTTTTTCAGATTGAGCAATGCTTCAACAGTGTATTGGTCATAATCTTGTGCACCCAAAGCATCCATGCGCTCTTTGAGCTGCTTGATAAGTTCCAGAGTTTGTCGATCAAGCTCCTGTTTTTGGCTTTCAGAAATTTCTTGATTTTTTTGTTGTGTTATATTTTCTACTGATTTAGTAACATCGCCAGAATCGCTATCTTCGCGTTCTTCTGGTAGTTGAATTTGTAATGCTTCTAATGCGAGATCTGTTCTTTTCATTGTAGAGTCAAGCTTAGCGATAAGAAAATCAAGAACTAAACGAATATATCTTGAAGTACTCCCCGTGAACGCCGATTCTCGTTCTGCAAGAAGCTCGTTTGCAAGTGTACCCGCACGTTCCCGTGAGGACAATATTTCGATATTCTTAAAATATTCTTCAAGTTTTTTCCGAGAAACTTCTTTTTCAAAAATTGATTTACTCTTAAATGCCGCATTCAAAAGATTAATAAAAGTTTGCTTATCAAATTGTCCCTCAAAAATGAGTGTTGAGACTTGTTTTTCAGCTTCATTTTTGTTTTTAAAGGCAAAATTTTTGTCTCCAAAATGAAGATCTGCTGCATTCGAAAAAGTCGCACAGACCAGCACTAATATTAAACTCGATAATACGTAATACTTCATACCAACCTCCTAAAAATAAAAACAAAAGAATTTAGGCACAACCTACTACAGGCACGCGCACGTTACAAACATAAAAAGAGCCGGGTTTTTACGCCCGGCTCTTTTTATCTGTAATAACAAAAAAAATTAATTCAAAAGATCGATCAGCTTAAGCTCATACGCATGCATAATCTCATACTCATCATCGGTCAGATGATCATAGCCAAGCAGGTGACAAAAACCGTGTACGAGTAATTCTTTTACGCGCTGATCAAGGTCATAGTCATGCTCATCACACCAACGCTGCACATATGCCAGTGAGATAATAATGTCACCTAAGTTTTTATCTTCATCCATAACAACCTCAATCCTATGCCCAGGCTTAAGCGTGTCATGATAGGGGAATGAGAGCACATCAGTCGATGCATCTTTAGCTCGAAACGTTTTATTGTATTTTTGAATCATACGCTCAGACACAAAACGTACACCAATATCATATCCAGCGTACCCCTCGTGCTCTAAAAGCATTTCGAGATCAGCTCGCACCTGTGCACGATTAACTTTCATAAAACGATCCGTCTGTTGCACGGTTATCATCTAGCGCCTCCTCTGGCATACATTTTTCCAATTTCCTCATGTGCGCGTGCTGTAATGGCGGTTGTCATCTACACTTCCGTTTGTGCTGTGGTATTCAGACAAATAGCCATGCGATAGCCATCGCCATCCTGACGCATATACTCTGAGCATAACGGCTCGATAGTATAGCTTACAGATGCACTGGTACATACCCCACGCACAATATGTTCAACCTTTTTAAGAGATTCTATCGACTCTCCCGATACACTGATCAAAAGTTGAATAAGCGGAGTCTTAAGCGAGAGTTTTGACTCGGTCTTCATACGACGCACTGAGCTCACTACCTGCTGCAAAATATCAACGATTTGAACTGCGCGCTCATCAACATATGCATCACCAACAACCGCAAAGCTCGTAGCATGTATCGATGGCATAGCAGCGTCAGAACGGTACATTTGTTGGTACAGTTCTTCGGTCACATACGGCATAAACGGTGCGTATAGTTGAATGAGACGTAATCCAATATTGTTGAGCGTAAGCTTGGTCGACTCAACTTCCGCCTGGTCGTATTGCTCAGGTTTAAACAGCATGTCCTTAACCATCTCAAGATAGTTATCACACACATCGCGCCAGAAAAACTGCTCAACCGTCTCGAGCGCACGCGAAAACTCATTTTTCTCAAAATGATCTTTGTATGCCCCAAGCGTTTGTGATGCACGATGCATAATCCAACGGTTCACCGTACCATGTAGCTTTGGTGGCAGAGCACCAACCGTGCGATGCTCACTGATAAAGCGCAACGCATTCCAGAGCTTAACCACGGAACGATTACCCTGCTTGAGTTGATCTTCCGAAAATGCCGTATCCTGACCTAATGCGCCGGAACCTGACCAATAGCGTATTGCATCAGCAGAATATCGCTCAAGCAATTTCTGTGGGTCAAGCGGACTGTTTCCCTGCGATTTTGAAATTTTTTCTTTATTCGAACTCAAAACATGTCCCGAAATCACAATATTATTCCATGGCAAAACACCACTGTGCATCCATGCTTTAACGATGGTATAAAACGCCCAAGTACGAATAATATCATGTGCTTGTGGACGCATGCTCATCGATTCAAAAACACCCTCAGCAAATACATCATCTTTTTTACCATGCATAATGTCAGTACATAAATAGGGAGATATTGACGATGTGTTCCAGGTATCCATCACATCCGTATCGGGTATAATATCGGTCGATCCGCAGGAGCATGACAAGCCATACTCGCTTTCTTGAGGATCGATTGGCAAACGGTCAACGGGTGCAATAAGCACCTCGCCACACGCACGACAATGCCATACGGGAAATGATATACCAAAACCTTTTTGTCGCGATATACACCAATCCCAACTCACGCCCTCAACCCAATTTTGATAGCGCACCTTCATAAACGATGGATACCAGTTAATCTGGTCTGCCAGCGCTAAAAATGTTGGTTTATGTTCAACAATTTTTACAAACCACTGCTGCAGAGATACGTACTCAACAGCATTTTTGCAGCGTTCATGAATGTGAACCGCATGCGTAATAGCTTTTTCTGCCTTGATTAGATTTTCAGATTTTAAGCGTTCAACCATACGCTCACGTGCTTGCTCAACTTTAAGTCCCGCTAAAAAATCGGTATTGGGCAAAAATATACCATCTAATCCAATTGATTGAATATAAGGCAGTTTGTGTTCTTTGTACCATGCAACGTCGGTCGAGTCACCAAAAGTACAGCACATAACCAGACCTGAGCCCTTATCAATAAGCACTTTTTCATCAGCAATAATCGGCACGTATTTGCCGGTAAGAGCAACACGTGCTTGTTTGCCTTGTAAATTTGTATAGCGAGCATCGGTTGGGTTATATAACACTGCAACGCACGAGAACAAAAGTTCCGGACGGGTTGTTGCAATAATAACCTCGCCCACACCATCAACAGAAAAAGCGATATCATAAAATTTTGATGATACTTCTTTGTCATCAAGCTCTGCTTGCGCAACGGATGTACGACAACAGGTGCAGAATGGTGTCACTTCGTCACGACGATATACAAAGCCTTTATTGTACAATTCAATAAATGATTTTTGCGCTAAAAAGCGACTGCGCTCATCGATGGTCGAGTACAAAGAGTTCCAGTCGACAGACAAACCAATTTTTTGCCAAAGATCTTTAAATTGAGCCTCGGCTTTGACAGTTTCTTCAAGACAGAGAGCGGTAAACTCAGAACGCTTCATTTTGTGTGAGCTCACACCACGAGCCTTCTCAACAAAACGAATCGTTGCAAGACCGTTATCATCAAAACCCATCGGATAAAACACCGCTTCGCCGCACATGCGATGATAGCGCACAATCATATCTGTTTGTGTGTATGAAAAAATATGGCCTATGTGCAGAGATCCCGACACAGTTGGCGGCGGGGTATCAACGCTGTAGAGCTTTTGCCCTTTAAGCGGTACTTGGTAGGCATATATGTTTTCACTATCCCACAGATTGATGGTACGTAATTGTACCTGCGCATGATCGTATGTTTTATCAAGAATTTGGTTCATAGTTTCACTGCTTGGTAATGGTTCAAAATGCACAATTTTTTATCCGTCCAATCTTAAGATTATCACAAAAAAATGAGTGGACATTTTTACTCGCCCACTCATAATTATCAAAACTTTAGAATATTTTAATTTTTTATCGCTTCTGTTGCTACAGCACTCACTGACGTAAACGCCGTTGTGGTTGTAGTGGTCACGACAGGTGCTGGCAGAATTTTACGTTTTGGACAATGCGGCCTATGGGTAAGCCAATGCGCACGCTGACAGGATTCACAGCAGTAATGACATGCCAAACATGGGCATAAAAAGCACGCGCGATGTGCGCATGCAGGGTTACTGCAGCTGTACAGGTTATGGTCTATTTTATTTTTCAGACGTGTAAGCGTATGCCAAATCTCGTGACCAAGAGCGGGCGCTTGTTGTTGAACTGCGGTAACTTCATAGCTCATTTCTTCAACAAATTTTTGACAGATAATTTTGGTATAATCATTACAACAGCATACTATGACGCCATCTTTGTGCATGTTCTCGCACAAAACTACTAAACTCCAACCAACATGTAATGCCTGAAATAAATCCTGTAGAGCCATAAGAAATTTTTTAGGAGATACACTCAACACACTTTCTGGTCCACATAAAAATTCGTGAATAATCAGTTCACTGATTTTTACATCTTCGGACGACTCAAGCTCATCTAAAAGTTTTTCCATAGCTTTTCGTGCATTAATAAGGCGAGTACGCGCGCCACTCAAAACGCGCATTGCTGAAATTGGCACTTTGCTATATGCGCAATCACCCAACGTACCTCCAATTTCTCTTTCGAGCGCATCGGCGCACCCCAAAATCGTATCAAATGTGCTTTCTTTGCTATTCAAAGTACTCAAATCTTTTTTATACGTCGCAAATGATGCAAACTGATTTTTTTTGAAAAATGTACATGTAGCCATTTCTATACAAAAGCATGCTCGAGGAATATATAACACAGAATGAAATGATGCAGCTGATGCCTTATGTTCATCAAAAATATTACTCAAATATCGATGTTCTTTTGGCATAACGCCAACGGAAGAAAACCACGAAACAATATGTAATGGACAGACTTTGTTTTTGGCAGATTGAAACAACAAATTCACCGCTGATTCTATATTTTCTTGCCATACCCTTTTGCAAAGTCCCAATTCTGATTCATCAATTAAAGCAATGTATGAAGCCTTAATCGCAGGATTATTGGAACTTTCAATCGACCGTTTACAGATTACTCCTGCAGAAATTTGTGCAGAAGTAACGCGAGGTACTTGTGTAAAAGATGGTGTTATTGGAGCGGCTCCTTGCTCCATTGCACCTGCAAAAGAACAAAAAACAAACAAAAAAGATGCGCACAAAAATCGTAATGATACCATAAAAACCTCATACTTAAGCATTGTTTTTTTATTACACTGTCTAAAAAATATTTTAAAGTTTTTATGCAAGCATGTCGAAAAAAACGTTATTACTCTTGCATCACCAGCGTAACATGTACCGGGCTCTCAGTTGCACCTTCGATAATCAGTGGCGCAACGTGCAACATATTTCCATAGCCACATGCCTGAGAATAAAATTTTATATTCTCTATGATACAAACACCTGCCTGCAATAGCGTTTTATGCACAGTATAATCTGGGCCATCGCCATCGGGCGAGAGCGTATCAACAGCAAGACCTAATATTTTTTTTGACACTAAATATTGAGCGGCTTCAACGGAAACCCGCGGAAAACGCATACGTCCTTGAGCATCAATATTGGCATATGCAACAGGATCAGAGCTTTTTGTACCCCATCCCGTCATACACAAAAACCAGGTACCCTCAGCAAGTGGCCCATAGACTCGCTCGTGACCTTGAATCATCTCAACGGTAAGCATAAAATCTTGGTCAACCTTTGGAGCAACAAAAATGCTGCACGGTGCCATTAATGTTTTTTTTGCAAATGATGAGATATCATCGCTACCTGGAATCATATGCAATGGCGCATCAAGATGTGTACCAATACCTGCCGACATATGAACCGATTGCACACGAAACAATAAAGGAAAATCCATCTCTACTTCAAGATCAAACTTTTTACCTGGCCATGCAGGCGTTGATTCTGAAATAGAATGACTCAGGCCAATACGCTGTGCACCCAGGTATGGGTCGGGAATATACACAATCAAATCATTTTTGATGCTGTTTTTAAAATCATCAGACAGACGATCCCAACATACAACATCTAGGGTAAATGGCACAAAAAGAGAGTTGAGAGTTTCGCGAATTTCTCCATAGGTCAATAAAGGCACCTGAGCGGTATAAATGCACAAATCAAGATCTGAAGAAGTTCTATGTGTACCACGAGCCCGCGATCCATACACATAAAAAGCATAAGGATACTGCAACAATACTGCATCGATCAATTTTTTGTATCTTTTTTCTATACCAAACATCACAATAACTTCTCTCAAGTTTTAGCCCAAACGCACTAAAGTTTCATACCCAGGTAAGTCAAACTAACTCATGCAGCAAAAAAACAAAACCTTGACCCTGCAGAACCGCACGTGCTAGAACATTTCTAGCTGTTTTATTCATTTTTTATTGAGAAATCAAAAGGAGCGCTCATGATACGCCTTGAAGAAGAACGCACGACCATTGTCCCCACGACAAAAATAAAGGTCATCGGTGTTGGCGGCGCAGGCGGTAACATTATCAACAGTATGGTTGACTCATTTCCGCATATCGAATTCATCGCTGCAAACACTGACGCTCAAGCTCTCAATCTCTCCAAAGCCCAGGTACGCATTCAGCTTGGTCTTAAGGCAACAAAGGGTCTTGGCACTGGCGCAAACCCTGATTTGGGCAAACGTTCAGCGGAAGAGGATCTCGAAAAAATTATTGAGCTCGTACAAGACAGTGACATTGTATTTTTAGCCGGCGGACTGGGTGGTGGTACAGGATCAGGAGCTCTTCCGGTAATCGCACAAGCGCTGCAAGAAAACAATATTTTATCGATCACACTTGCCTCAAAGCCATTTGTTTTTGAAGGCAGACGTCGCGCTAAAATAGCACAGGATGCTTTTGAGTTACTCAAAAAATATACTGACACATTATTAATTATTCCTAACCAAAAATTACTTGAACTTGTTGACAAAAAACCAACCCTTGTCGAAGCCTTTAATATCGTCAACGAAACCATCGCAGAATCAGTACGCAGCATCTCTGACATAATAACCAAACCGGGTCAAATCAATGTCGACTTTGCCGATATTAAATCGATCATGAAGCGCATGGGCCTTGCAGTTATGGGCACTGGTCGTGCGCATGGAGAGGATCGGGCAATCGATGCAACGATGGCAGCTATCAACTCACCATTGCTTGAAAATATGTCGATTGATGGTGCACGCAGCATACTGCTCAGCATCAGTGGTAACGACAAACTTGGTCTTGAAGAGGTAAGCGCAGCAGCCTCGATCATTTATCAAAAGGCACACGAAGATGCGAATATTATTCTTGGCTCAGTGATCGATAACTCGCTCGAAGATGATATTATTATTACGGTAATAGCAACGGGATTTGAACAGCAAGCAACAACTCAACAAAGTGTTGCACGCATGACGACAAAACCAGCGTTAAAAGAACAAGTAGAAGAGATAGAAAGACATGAAAAGCAATCTGCGCAGTTTGATAATCTCGACATTCCCGCAGCATTACGCAGAAGTGGCGTTTTCACGCAAAACAGCACGCAAAAAGAGTGAGGATATCATGCGTATCGTTCGTGTAAAAAATGTAACTACACGTGAGCGGCTGGCAATTCAGCCGCTCATTTTTTTGTGGCTTATAGCTCTATTTTTTAACGCGCATAGTATGCAACAACAAATTACAGAAAATTCATTAAAAAAATCAATGCGCACAGATGATTTTGCTTACATACCACAGGATCTTGTCCACAATATTCTACAAAAAACATTACCTTGTCCCCAAGATCCCAGAAAATTACTTATAACCGCGTTAAGGCTCATGGGCACCTGTGAAAGGTTCAAAAATATTATGAAAGGGATTTCACTTCCTAGTGGTACTATGGAAGGCATCCCACTTCCTATTCATTTCAATTGTTCCAGTCCAGAACAGATTACTCAAAATATGGCCACAATCTGTAAAAACCGTAGATTATTCATCGACACCGTTTTTATTGAGGGCGCCTTTGATCTGGAACGGTTTGCGAAAGAATTAGCACATGTTGCACTCTGCGCCCCTCGTGTACAAAAAATATTTGTTAATGCATCAGAGGCAAAAGAGTATACCGCTACTGAAATCATACACCTTCTATGTATGCATGCCTCACAATGTACATGTTTAGAAAAAATTATCATTTCAAACGCTCATTTTAAAGCAGAAAGACAATGCCCACTCGAAAAATTTTTCAATATGCTAAAAACAATTACGGTATCCAATCCTAATGGATCGCCAAAAAAATTCTTACATATTGTTGATGCTCAGATCGATCATATTCATACTCATAACAGTCCAGAACTCAGGGGAATACCATGCCCGTACTGCCAATATAGAATCGAACATGCACAAACCGTCTCATCATCACGCCCTCTTAATCCTTCACAATTAGGACACTTTGGCAAACAAAAACCAGAATTTTATTATCTCTTAAGTTCCCCTAAACTTGCGCCTAAAAATCATATTTCTATTCCTCCGACTACATCCACCACCCAGCCTTTGCCTAAAGGCTTTGTCGGGCAAGCAATGGCTACGCCACCAGCTCTGTCTCAAATGCAAGAGGAGAGGCTACTCTGCAATTGCCTGGGTACGTTTACCATTTGCAAAAGTGAGATTATTACGCTCTCACAGAGAGGATCTTCTATCGATATTGAACAAGCACCCGCTACATAGCCCGGGCAAGTTGCTGCAAATTTTGTGAAAAGTGAGTAAGAAGTTGTCTGTCCATTTCGCCCATTTTTTGTCTCAATAAAACTCTCAATCTATTTTCTGAAAGTGCCTGATTTTCGACAAAACCTTTTATACTTGTTTTTACTTGATCTAAAAAATCATAGTCTTTTCCCAACATCGATAACGATATGTTTTGATGGCTTGTTGCATATATAACATCACAATAAAAATCTACCTTATTTTTGAGAGCGAGAGCCTGTGATTCTTTCATTTCTTTTGCATCAAGCAGTGATTGTAAATCTTTCACAACATCATCTACACACGTTTGTACGGCTGTTATCCTCTGAACAATACTCATACCATACCGTATCGGTAAACGTATTTCACCATATACAGAGGAATGTTGATTGAGATACTCAAAAACTTCTTGCATACCAGCACTGCTAGAAATAAAAACTTTTTCAACCAAAACATCAGTAGATAAAATTTTTTCATTTTCATCGATCAAAGAATCTTTCTGAGAGACCATATCATTACGCTCTTGCCGGTAAATTTTCCATAAATCTCCAAGTTCTTGTCTTTTGCTATAGGATATTTTTTGTGTTTCTAATTGTTTTTTTATATCAACTATTTGGTTTGTTTTTTTCTCTATGTTTTTTTGCAATGTATCGATCTTTTTAACACGCTCATCGTATTTTTTTTTATCAAACAATTTCGTTGCAGGACTTGGCCGTGTTTCAATCTCTAATTTATTTGATCCATGCGGAGGTAAATGTAATGCCTTTTTTATTTTTTCTTGTTGAAAATTATACCAAGGTTGTTTTTGCACAATTTGGTTAAAAATATATCCATTAAAACCTGACACATTCGCAAGCAAATCAAATTTATCATATACATTTGAACCTGTTGCAACTACTTCGCCATAGCCATATTGCCCTGCTATGTAATTAATAAGATCGTAGGGAATAGTAAAATCACCCTCATTTTTCAAAAATAGCCGTCGCTCGCGAACGATATAATAAAATCTTTTCAGATCCTTACCACCGTACACGTTGAAAGATTCCGTTTTGAGCCCCATATCCTTAAGCCATGAGATTGTTTTTGAATACTGCGGTTGATCTATAAAAAAATCAAAAAAACCGGTTGCTTTTGGTGGATTATCTGAAAAAGGTTCTAATACCGCCAACAAATCATCCAAACGGTTTATTCGCTCTTGTACTTTTTCATTTAAAAGTTTGGCATCAATATCTACAAACACTTCTCGTGGATCAAACAAAGATTTATTCGCGACAAGATCTGCACGAGAAAAAAAGGTAACGATATCACAAGCAATATCGTATAAATATTGTGCCGTCTTTAATTTCTTTTCATCTTCGATCCACTTCTTTCTATCGGCTAGCGTGGTAACGCCCAAAGGAAAATCTTTTTGTAAATCAGCATACTCAAGTTCAAGAAGCACTTTTATGAATAAAAGCTTTTGCAATGATTCATCATACTCTTTGGTAAAAGCTCCAAACATGATTTTTTTTAATTGCTCAACAGATTCTTTTTTAGGCTCTTGCTGACCTAAAGCCCTAAGCACACTTTTTGCTTTTTGAAAATCATCACTTACCAAGCGCATTGATTTTTCAAGAGACCCCCAAAGAGGTTCTTTAGAACGATTCGAATCTTTTGAAGCATTATAATCATCAACAACATCTTTAAACACAGCAAAAACACGCTGCGTATCAACAGTAGACTCACCTAATTGACTTGTTTTGCTAATTTTTTCAAGCCAAACATGCATTTTATGTAAAATACTATTTAACCGATCTTTTTGCCGTTTCGTATAATCTTTAAAAAAAGAAGTTTGAATAACCTCGGCAATAATACGTGCTTCTTTCTCTGCAGGGTCCTCTTCTTCTTCGACTTTTTCAATGGGTTCTTCTTTGTGCAAAATAATTGACGCTGGCTGCATACCACAACCATAATTTCCCCAAAAAAGTACACATACTGCTAGGCTCAACTTTTTCATACTCACAAACTCCTTTTTCTAAAACAAAAGATTGTTGCCAATTTACCCCAAAAAATTAATGATTGACAACAATCTTTTAATATTTTATTCTCAGTCTGTATTTACAATTTTTATTATAGTCTTTGAAATTTTGGGGGCGCACCGGTTTCGACGTGTTAGTGGATTGGTGCAGGAGCGTGTCGAGCGTTGTCTATGTGCTCGTAAAACAAATAGTCAAACAATACATGCAGAAATGCCTGTTAGTGGCGCAAGCCACAATTTAGCTTTCGCCTAAGGCCTAAGCTAACTTGTTATAGAAGCCTTCTCTACCAGATTTCTATACTCGTATAACCCCATGGTAGAATCTCTCTGTAAAAGAAGCTGTCCTGAGTGGACAGAGAGAGTATAAGCTCAGCAGCGTATCAGAATGATCATGTGTCTTTGCATGCGTTCTGACACTATTGAACAAAGAACACACACGTAGCGCTTGTATCACGCCGTAATGCGGACATGGGTTCGACTCCCATCGCCTCCACCAGCCTTCGCCTCTGCCGATACTATGATGATCGAGCAAGGGCGGCTACGTCTGGCAAGCCAACTTTTTAACGAAAAATGGTTTTGAAATGGAAAATAGAGGCGAAGGCTGCCCGCCATAGCCATCGCGCGAATGCGCGGCTAATGCGGCGACGGCTGGGCTACCTACACATTTTTCAATTTATTTTTTTGGTTACACAATATGTTTTATGTCTATGTTCTTAAATCATTATCGTTTCCTGATCAGATATATGTTGGTTTCACCAATGATGTAGAACAGCGTTTTGCAGCTCATAATGCAGGTAATTCACCGCATACGAAGAAATATCGTCCATGGACGCTCGAATTTTACGCGTGCTTCAGAAACGAAAAATCGGCATTTGAGTTTGAAAAATATCTAAAATCTTGTTCTGGCCGTGCCTTTATGATAAAACGACTTTTGTAAATAACCTACGCCTCTGCCTATACTTCAGCTGGCAAGCCAAAGATTTCCTGTCTTTGCTTCTTGAAAAAAAAACGATCAGCGTTACGCTTGTTGCGAACGTACTGGTCGTTATTTTTTTATCAACCATCATCAAAACAGGAAGATTTATGAAAACATCCCGCATACTCATCGCGAGCGCTATAGCCGCAGCAGCAGGCGTAGCTCTTTACGCTGCAGGCGATAAATGCACAACATGTGACACATGTTCAACCTCGGTATCAAGCTTGTCAGCAAAGATCGTGTACATCGATATGCAAAAATTGATGCCTCAAGATCCTGAGGGGATTAAAGTTGCTCCACAAGAGTGGCAAAGCGAAATCTTGAAGTTACAAAAAGAGATCACTTCGCGTGCATCAAAAATTCAAGACAAAAACCAAAAGCTCGAAAAAATGGTTGAAGAAGCTCGTAAACAAAGCAAGATAGCATCACAAGACTCGATGGAAGCAAAAAATATCGAAATGGTACAACTCCAAAACAACATCCAAATCGAAGCTCGCGCACTTGAAGAGTTCCAAATGAAACGCGGTCGCGAAGTAAGTGGTAAGTTTTACGAAAAAATTGACAAAAAAGTACGCGAACTCGCAGTCTCACGTGGCTGGGACATCGTAATCCCAGTAGCTCTGTACGCAAAACCTTCGTTCGACAAAACTGCAGATGTTATCGCAGCGCTTGATGCTGATCACAAAAAAGCAACAGTCAAACCTGCAACGCCAGCACCAGCTGCTCACGCGTAAATAAAGATCTAAAAAAAATAAGGGAAGCAAATGCTTCCCTTATTTTTTTTAGATCTTTATCAAACCACTTACTCGATACCATATAATTTTTGTAAGGTCTTATACGCACTATTAAGTTTTTTAAAATTTTCTGTTGCTTGAGGATTATCTGGATTTTTATCTGGATGCATTTTTAAAGCAAGCCGTCTATACTGTTTTTTTATATCATCAGCCGTTGCTGTTATATCGAGCCCCATAAAATTGAAAGCATCAATCTGTTCTGTTGTATATTGTAATGGATTTGTATTTTTTGAGATGAATGGATTATTGAGTTTATTAAGTATCAGATCAACACCAATTCGCTTGTACCAAAGTAAATCTTTTCCCTTTCCTTTTAACTCCTCAAGCTCACGTTTCGCACGTATAAGATCAGAATTAAGACTATTGTATTCATCTTCCCATTTTTCAAATTCTGAAGATGACCCTGTTGAAAAAATTTTCTCACGCTCAGCTAATAAACGCTCAACACGATCATGTATTCGAGCAAGTTGCTTATCTTTTATCCCTTTATGAAAAGCTCCTGTATTTTTCCAAAGGGCTTTTAAAACTGCGTTAACAACAGAAGCATCAAAACATTCTTCATTGATCATTTCGCTAACTAAAGATTCAGCTTCTGTAAGTGATGAAATTTTTTGAGGAACAACAATTGCACTGCAATCAGCTCTCATAAAATTAATAGGGAAAAATAGACAACCTGCAAGCAAAAAGCTTAAATATCTTCTGTTCATATTCATACTCCTCTCAAAAAAAATAACTACTCTGTCTTGAACATAATAAAATAAGGACGAAAAAAACTAGCGATGTTTTTTCGTCCTTATGCATTTGAAAAACTCAGAAATATACTTAAAAATTTAATAGCTAAAGTATGTCAAGCCTTATTCTTTATCTTTTATATTGAAGCGGATATTTTTCTGGGTACTCAAGCGCATCAAGCTCAACATCTACATCAAGAGATGGCCAATGCAAATGATTTCCATGATAAAACTCAAACTCGTATATTTTATCAATTGTTGCTTTGCCAAGCTCTGGATAATCTTCGAATGACAAAAAATATTCTTTATCGTCGATCAAAAACCAAATACCCCATCTGGTAATATTTTGCACTTCAACAGCCGAAGTGTTTTTCCCAAGCACTTTCGATTTCTTCAACATGTTTTTCTATCACCTTTCCAAGCGTTTTAAGCTGCACTTCTGAGAAACCTCTATAATTTGCCAGAGCAACTACTGGTTTTATCCAAAATTTTGCTTGTCCATCAGGGGAAATAACATGAATATGCTTCCGAGACTCTTCATGAGAAAAAAATAAAACTTGTACTCTTTGTATCGAAAAACTTATCCAACAACAATCAACACCTCTTCACGACTAACCTCAAGCACACCTCGTTCAATGCCTCGTTCAGTAGTTACCCCATCCGTTCCATGTAATATAATTTGGCTTTTTGGTGCAAGCACATACATCGCTGCATCGTGACCAGGTAAAATAGTTAAGTTACCCTCATCTGTCATGCATTCGATATATTTTGCGTCAAACTGCTCCCGTGACTGCGAAGCCAAAAGCACTACGTTCATTACTTCTCTTTCGTACTATTTTGAGCTGCTTGAGCTGACTCTGAAAGCTCCTTTGCTTTTTTAATCGCATCATCCATGGTACCAACCATATAAAATGCTTGCTCAGGAAGATCGTCAAACTCACCTTTGAGAATGCGGTCTACGTCATCAACCACACGTTCACGTGATACATAGCAACCAGGAATGCCACTGTAAATTTCGCCAGCAAAAAGAGGCTGCGCAAGGAACTTTTGAATGCGTTGTGCACGCCGTACCACTTTCTTTTGATCTTCAGAAAGTTCGTCCATACCTAAAATTGCAATAATATCCTGAAGCTCTTTGTATTTTTGCAGTACCACGCGCACTTCAAACGCTACGCGGTAATGTTTTTTACCTACAACACGCTCAGAAAGACCCTTTGAGCTTGATTCGAGTGGATCGATTGCAGGATAGATACCACGCTCAACAAGCTTACGCGAAAGCACGGTAGTCGCATCCAAAAAGGTGAACGTCGTTGCTGGTGCAGGGTCCGTGATATCATCGGCAGGAATATATACTGCCTGAATAGATGTGATCGAACCGTCAACCGTGTTTGCAATACGTTCTTGAAACGCGCCCATTTCTGATGCAAGCGTTGGCTGATAGCCCACGGCAGATGGCATGCGACCAAGCAATGCAGAAACTTCTGAGCCTGCCTGCACAAAACGAAAAATATTATCAATAAATAAAAGCACGTCCTTTTTTTCAACATCACGAAAATACTCGGCCATGGTTAAACCCGTAAGCCCTGTGCGCAAACGTGCACCAGGCATTTCGCCCATTTGACCGAACACCAAAACCGCTTTATCAAGCACGTCAAATTTTTTCATATCAAGCCAAAGTTCGTTACCCTCACGAGTGCGCTCACCGATACCGGTAAACACCGAGACCCCTTGGCTCTCAATGGCGATGTTACGAATAAGCTCGGTGATCAAAATGGTTTTACCCACGCCTGCACCACCAAACAACCCAACCTTGGATCCCTTAACGTATGGGCACATCAAATCGATTGCCTTGATGCCTGTTTCAAGAACTTCCATCTCAATTTTTTGATCAACAAAAGAGGGCACTTTTCGATGAATAGACATTCGTTGAACAGATTGTGGTATCTCTGGACCTTTGTCGATAACGTCCCCAAGCACATTAAAAATACGCCCAAGGGTTTTGGGACCGACAGGCACCATCACCTGAGAACCTGAATCACTTACCTCAAGACCACGTGACACTCCGTATATATTCTGCAGGGCAATACAACGAACAACGCCGTCGCCAAGCTGAGCGGCAACTTCAAGCGCCGCATCCATCATCGAGCCATCATCCTGAGGAATATGTACAAACAACTTGTTAAAAATCGGTGGCGTGTGCTCATATGCAAACTGCGCATCGACAATAGTTCCGGTCACACGAAGCACCGTACCTCTTTTAATTTCCTTTTTTGTGACGCTTTTTGCCTTCATAGCACATGCCTTCGGGTATCAATAAAAAAACAGGCTTAAAAAAACAATAACTTTGCCAGTATACTCCTGTTACGAACCTAGGTTCAACCAAGACTCATTCCAGGGCAAAAAAGAGAGCGTGGTTTTTCGCCACACCCTCGTACCCTTTTGATTCAGAGCAAACTACTAAAACGCATACTCTATGCTTGCGTTCCAAAAATATGCAGGGCTATTGCCATGCGTTGGTGCGCAGTCAATGGTAATACCTGTCTGATCAGGACGATCAAAAATTTTCATCTCAGCACTGGAGAGAGGCACACCTTTGATGTCCGCAAAATATCGCCCAGGCACAAATACGCCCCCAACAAAAATTAACTTCACGCCATGCGGCAATGTTGTATCAAAATACACATTACCCTCAACACCCAAGTGAGGATGAGCCAGGTGTCCTGGGTCAAATTGGCATGTTTTACGATCAAAGATACGCGTCTGATATGTTTGCCAGTAGCTCAAAATATTTGGGTTAACGCCAAATTCATGCCCGCAAATTAATGGCTTAAGCCATAATGCGCCACCCAAAAAACCAAGATTAGTAAACTGAGATACTTGCGAAGGATAAGTCCCCGGCAAACCGTCACGTGGGATCGAAGCTATACGTGGTATACGTCCAGAACCGCTCATCAAGAATGCTGAACGCACACGTTTACCTGAGTAAGTCTCTTGTAACGAGATAAAGCCTTTGTAGTTACCATCTTCTTGACTATCACCAATTTCATCAAGGTCCATGTTCGGGTTCGCATCACCACTTGCAAAGCCAATAGTACCTGCAACTTTAATACGTGGAATTATTGCATACGAGATATCAAACAACGCCATCGATCCTTCTAATGTATTTTGATATGGATCTCTGAATCTATTTAATGCGTTATACAAAGGCGTATCGGACACAGCGCTCGCTGGAATAACGTTGGCATTTATCGAAGTATCAGAATTTCGCGTGCTATTGTTTTCAGAACATGGAATAACTGCATTAATACGATCTTGCGATCCTTTTTGAACCTTATAAGGAGCTTTTGTTGTTAAACCAGTATTCGTATAAACTTTGTCATTATAAAGACGTATATATCCGCCATCTGTAAGACCAACACCACCTTCTTCAACTTCGCGAACAATCACGTTACGATCAAGACCTCTAACCAACTGTGAGCCAAAGTTGAATGCCATTTCAAACCCAGCCTCAAGTTTACCAGCCGTAGTTTCGAAAGCCATGCCAAGCGTAGTTAATCGACCTATTGCATCACCAAGCACTTCTACGCGTTGTTCATCATCATGACCGTGCACAATATAAGGCTCGATATTAATCGAGCATGTATCCCCAAATTTTTTGGTATACGGAATGCGGGCTGCCAAAATATAATTTATGACGCCATATCCACGAGCTTGATTATATTTATGACCATATTCTTGACCACGAATTTTTTCGTTCACCGAATCAAAAGACTCAGATTTGTTGTCCACAATTTCTGCATACAAATCATATTTGAGTCCATCGGTTAAAGAACCCGAAAGTTTGCAACCTGGTGCGAATTGTTGCACCGCATCATCAGCGCTATAACCGATCAAATCAGGAGTCGTTGCATATGCGTTACCGAGCGAAATACCACGGCCAACCTGAAACGGAAATAATCCCAAAGTAAAATAGTGGCTGTGCGCAGGACAAATACCTATCATGTGATTGAGATTATACTCCATCCAAATCTCACGAATTATGGGCACATGCACGTGAATAGCATGCCTATGGCTACCAATAACAGATTCCGCATCTTTTATCGAAGCGGTACCGGTACGCGCAATACTTGCAGGAGCACCCCAAATACCTTTGTTTCGAATCCCCGTTTTAACTTTGATAATATCTTCGGCATACGTTTTTTTACCGTATCCATAGAGCATCTCAAAATCCCAAATATGCCGAGCAGGAATAAAAATTTCGTCAGTTGTGTTGCACGAATTGAGCAAGCGTAAATTTTTACCCCATAAACCTTCGATTTTGAGCTTATTATTGATAGTAAACGAATGATCGTTAACAACCCAGGTAAAAGGATTTTTGTCTCCCGCCCACATAAAACACGGACAAATACTTAATGCAAGAACTATTGTTTTAAATGAAGTACTCATGGGATCTTTCTTGAACATGAATTAAACTGTTTTTAAGATTTTTTGTAAGATACTGGCGCGTTTGACATCGTGACATGTGCACAGTACCAATTTTCGCAAAGATGCACGCCTTAATGAATTGCGCTCTATCAGTGTAAAAAAGTGCGTTGAATAGTCAATTATTGATCCAAGGAAAATTCATGAAACAGCTATTTATCGGAGCTCATATATCGATTGCAGGAGGACTGGCTCTCGCTCTTGATCGTGCCCAAAAACTAGGGTGCACCGCGCTACAAATTTTTACGCACAGCAACCGACAATGGGCGTTTAAAAAACCTGATACACAAACCATAAAACATTTTTTAGATACAAAAAAAATTACCGGCATAAGTGCTGTCGCAGTCCATACAAGCTATTTGTTGCATGTTGGCTCAACAAATGATGCACTTGCACTAAAATCACAACAGGGCCTACTTGATGAATTTGATGTCTGCAGTGATCTTGAAATCGCTTATGTTATTTTACACCCGGGAAATGGTCATCACGAAACAGAAGAAAAAACGGCTCAGCGAATCGCGTATGCGCTCGACCAGGTATACTCAAGTCTTATGCTCCTAAACAAAAAATTTATTCCGTATCTGGTACTTGAAACTACCGCAGGTCAGGGAAACGATTTTGGAAAAATTTTTGAGCACCTTGCTGCTATTCGTGATCACATGAAGTTCAAAAAGCATGTACGATTTTGTATTGATACAGCACATATCTTTGCTGCAGGCTATGATATTCATGATTATGAAAAAGTAATGCACCAGTGTGACAAAATTCTTGGGTTATCCAACATTGCCGTAATTCATTGTAATGACTCGAAAAAAGAACTGGGCTCGCACGTTGATCGCCATGAACACATTGGTAAAGGGTTTATTGGCCTTGAACCATTTAGAAAAATTATTAATGACCCTAGACTTGCACATGCATATAAAATTTTAGAGACACCGGTTGAGGATGGTTACGGCTTTAAAGAAAATCTCGAGGTCCTTTTGTCACTTAAACAATAAAAACTCAGTCCACAAATTATAAGGGCTTTGCCCTTAACCCATAAGCGCCCAGCGCTTAACCTGGTGACATAATATTACATAAGCCATTAACTTATTTGCCCATATCAAACCAGCGCTTGACCGCTTTGATATGAACTCTTAACGCACATGCCAGGTATCTTTAATTTTTTGAAGAGTTCCGTCACTCTCCATATCACTCAAAATTCGATTGATCGAATCACGCAATACTGGATAAGCCTGATCAACAGCAATAGCGTAATTTTCATTTACGTCAGGTAAGGGCATAACATTAAAATTTGTATCACCCAGACGCTCAAGCATGTACCTCACATTTTGAGCCGTTGCGACAAAAGCATCGATAGTACCACTCTTAAGAGCAAGAACACAATCATCAAGGCTTGGTTGCGCAGATATTTTTATATTTTTAAGTGTTTTAAGCCACAGTTCACTCGTGTACCCTGGCGTAACTCCAATATTTTTGCCTTCAAGAGAAAGCAGGTTTTCTAATTTTTTTGCATCAGAACGCGATACGATCATAAGCGGGTCATAGCCAAGGTACGGCTTACTAAACAATACCAACTTTTCACGATTAGCCGTGGGTGTAATACCACCAATGGCCATCGAATATTCACCCTCATGCACTTTAATAAAAATAAGCTCAAAAGGAACATCGTGTATCGTAAATTGTTTACCCAACCGATATACGATCTCTTTGCCAAGATCGATATCAAAGCCAACTAATTCACCGTTACCAATAAAACTAAACGGCGGATAGTCAGCGGTTGTTGCAATGGAGATGATAGGCGGAACGTCCGGTAGCTTTTTTGTAAGGGCATACCGCACCAGAATAAATCCTGCGCATATACAAAGCATAGTAATCAAAAACGTTACGAGCAATTGCCTACTGCGAGGATCAAACTCACGCATATCATCTCCTTTTTAAGATTCTGTGGCGTTTCCAACCGTCATCTGCGCCCCTGTATGAGATCATCAATCAACCCAAATTTCGCCAAAGTTTCGGTGAACAAAAATTAAAACTATGGTCAACACGCGACGAGCAATAGGCGCACGTAATTTCATCGGGTCGAGGGTTTCACCCTCGTTATGCAGCGGTTTCAAGCTCAGGAATAAGATTCTTATGGTACAACGCAAAACCAAGATTGAAGTACGGCATACGATAATACGGGTTAATCGTAATCGATTGCTTAAACATTTCAACGGCACCGTTCACATCGCCTTGCATAAACAATGCGCAACCTAAATCATTGATCGTTGCAAAGTTTGTTGCATTAATTTCAAGTGCTTTTTTAAACCACTGAATAGCGTCTGGCATATTATTTTGATCATAAGCTACGGTACCAAGATTATGATAGGGATAATCAAAACTTGGATGACGATCGATCGCTACGCTAAATAATTCAGACGCACGTTTAAACTCGCCACCATGCAAATGAGCAAGCCCAAGGTTATTCATGATAGGTCCACTATCAGGATCTATTTCGTATGCCTTATCAAGGTGTTCTTTTGCCGCATCAAGCATACCGCTGCTCAAAAGGGTTGTGCCAAGATTGTATTGCGCACCAATATTTTTTGGATCAAATTCAATTGATTTGCGCATAAGTTCGATGCCTTGTTGAATCATGCCCTGCGCTGAAAGAATAGCACCAAAATTACTGAGAATTTGTGATGATGCAGGATCTGCCTGTACCGCTTTTTGGTAAAATTCTGTTGCTTGTTTAATGTCCTGTTTATCAAAATATTCATTTGCTTGCGCAAGAAAATCTTGAGCTTGAGGTGTGGCAGTTGGCGCACTCGTAAAATAAATATACGGAGTGGTCAGCGTTGTAGTCATCAGACTGTTTTTGTTGTAATTCATGGGTACTCTCACTGAATAAAAAGTTTACCTATGGCAAACGCCATTTTGGCATGCGCTGATACTGTGCACGTCTTAATGGACTGCGCCATTTAAAGAAGGTTTTGCCTGCGCATGAGCATACAACAGATAAGGGATACTTGTCTAACGGCGGTGTTAGAGAAAGTCTTCTTCTTTGCAAAACAATGTGGTACATTCGTGATGTATCTCTTAGCAAGATACGCTACGCAAGAGTGGCGGAACTGGCAGACGCGCTGGACTTAGGATCCAGTCTCGAAAGAGGTGGAGGTTCGAGTCCTCTCTCTTGCACCAAAAAAAAGGAGCCCTTCCCATGGATGTTTCCGAAAAAAACATATCTTTTTCGTACACAAAATTTCCTACAGGCACATTTTCCGTAGGTATTTCCCAAGACCTGGTCCGACCAATATACAATTTTATTCTGCAAGACCAGCAACTTTCGTTTCATACCCGCGGCTTTCAGTCAGGCATTGTGGCACCAGGGTACATAGAAAAAACATGTCGCCATACCATAGTGTCACACCTTAAAGAATTATTTTTTAATCACTGTGTACTCGGGTTTGTATGCCGACAAATGCATCTTAACCGCATTACCATGATCGGAGAACCCGAGCTTGCTGATGTGTATATTGATCCAGAAAATAGCGCCCGATTTGATTTTAATTATGCTCCAGTGGATCCAACTTTGCCTCGCCAATGGAAAAAGCTCATTTATCGAACGCCTTCACGTAAGGGCTATAAAGACCTCGACAAACAAGCTCTGAGCTTTTTTGAAGAAGAAAATAAAACAATGCCCAATCAAATCGACCAAAAAATTTCTCCCGGTGATTGGGTACGATTTAGTATTTCATTAATAATCGACAAAAAGAATCGCTGTGAGCTAAGTCACAGCGATATTTTATGGATCAAAATTGGTACAGAAACAATCAATAAGGACATTGCTGCAATTTTTTTAAACCGTAAACGCAGCGATAGTATTATTTCTTCTCATGATTTCTTTCAAAACTATGTAAGCAATAAACTCAATGCTGAGTATGAGTTTATTATCCGCATTCTTGATATCGTGCCATACGAATATTTTTCGTTCGATTTATTTAAAAAGCAATTTTTTTTGAGCACCAGCCAGGATGTCCATAGTAAATTTATTGAAGTCCTTTCAACACGCAATGATATTACGCAGCGACATGAGATCGTTACATCAGTATTAAATTTATTGATTAATAAATCGATCATCATGATTCCTCAAAAATGTATTGACCTTGAAAAAGAAAACGTCGTTCAATCCTTGCGCGAAAATCCCGATTACCTCGTTTTTCGCTTACAATCAAACTTCAAAAATCTTGTCACATCTCTTGCCGAGCGACAACTCAAAGAACATATCATTCTTGATGCTCTGGCGCACGCAGAGGGGCTCTCTTCAACAGATCAGGACGTACGCGCGTACCTTAATTTGATGCAAAAACAAAAGAATTTATTTATTCGCTCATGCCTTCATCCAAAATATATGACCAAGAAATTCCGCTCCCCGAAGATTATCTCAAGCGTTTTTGTTTGCGCGAAAAAACGCTTAACTATGTTATTCATCAGCTTACCCGTGCATAAATGCACAAAGAAAATTGTATACATGTAGAAAAACCCCTTCAAGCACGGTATAGTGTGTAGCATGAAGATCATTACAAAAAACAAAAAAGCTTTTTTCGACTATTCCATTTTGTCTCGCCTTGAAGCGGGCATCGTACTTACTGGTGACGAAACAAAAGCAGTGCGCGCAAACAACGTTAATCTCACTGGAACGTTTGCAACGTTTCACGGTCAGGAGCTCTTTTTAATGAACTGCCACATCGGCACGTACTCACATGCATTTATAAAAAATGACGAACAAACGCGCCGCTCACGCAAACTTCTTTTACACAAGAAAGAGCTCATCCGTCTTATCGGTGATGTCTCACGCAAAGGAATTACTATCGTCCCGCTCGCGCTCTACATTAACGAAAAAGGTAAAATAAAGGTTGAGCTCGGAATCGCAAAACACAAAAAAGCACATGAGCGTAAGGAAGAACTCCGCGAGCGCGATATTACACGTGAAACTGCTCGTGAACTTAAAAATCACTAGACACAAAAATAGGAGATTTATCATGATTATGACATTCGCTATGCGAACCAAATACTCATATTTAGGTAAACTTCGCTCTATGTTCATGCTCCTCTCAATCGTGCTCAGCATGCCACTTGCCGCAGCTTCACGCAGCGAGTCAATCGACGATGTTCCCGTTTTGTCTTTATCGATTCCATCAGCAACATGTGCATGCGCATGCAAACAAGCGTGTATGAATAACAAAAATTGTCGTTGTTTTGTGCTCAGCGTGCACACACCCATATCAAGCAACTCCAAAGGTCTGTATGCATGCTACAAAGGTCGCATTATCGCACTTAACAGTGTTGATTGTATTCTTCCTGAACAGGATAAATCGCTTGCTTTCTCATATGTCGTCACCGAAGACGTCGGCATAGTTGCACAAAAAAACACCATACGCTACCTCAAACGCGACGAGTCTCTGCCTTGCAATTGGTATGATATTACGCTCAAAATAGACGACTCGCGTGATGAACCAACATACTCCTGGACAGTTGATAAACGCGCCAAAAACAACATGCCTTTACAGCTTCCCGAAACGGCTATTTTAATTTTAGCTGATCCGTCCATCATTGAAAAAGTTGAGCCCACACGCGCTGAACCAATAAATAAAACTGGTACAGCAAATAATGTAGTATCCTTACCAACAATATTCATTAAAGAGAATGTTGATGCAGAAAAACAGTCAGCACGCGCATCACTTGCGTTGATCAATCTTCGCACGATTAGCTCGCGCAAACACGAGGACACAACATGCGCGGTATGCGGATGCAGCGTGATAAGCATGAACGTTGAACATCAAAAAATGTAACGTAGGCATTCCCAGCTCTGACGAATATTTTATCTACCATCTTTATCACCAGGTCAAGCCGTCGCCTTCGGATATGGCCGACACGTGGCGAGCAGTGGAACCAGAAAATGGAGCGAGGGCATCGATCATGAGTTCTTTGTCACTGGGTTGAGGGTGAATACCCTCATGGGTTAAGGGTGAAACCCTTATGGCGCAAGCCATAAATACCCCTCTTATAAAATAAAAAATTTATTAGGATTTTTAAACATGCATAGCTTAGAAAATTGCACCATACTTGGCATCGAATCATCCTGTGATGAAACTGCGGCAGCAGTCTACTCAAGCTCTGATGGCGTACGCTCAAACGTTCTTGTGTCACAAATCGATTTGCACAAAGCCTACGGCGGCGTGGTCCCCGAGATCGCGTCACGCGCCCATATCAACGCAATTTTGCCGATCATACAACAATCGCTTGAGCATGCATGCTGTAGCATTAAAGATATCGACGCCATCGCCGTGACAAACAAACCGGGTCTTCCTGGTTCTCTACTCATCGGTGTTGCAACCGCAAAAGCGATCGCATACGCACAAGCAAAAAAATTAGTCGCAGTAAACCATCTCGAAGCCCATATTTTTTCTGCGCATATCGAGCATGCTATACCGTTCCCTTATCTCTGCTTAACCGCATCGGGCGGACATACAGCGCTCTATCGCGTTGACGATTTCGGTGCGTATAACTGTATTGGGCACACCCGTGATGACGCAGCAGGAGAAGCTTTTGATAAAACAGCGAAACTTTTAGGACTGGGTTACCCCGGCGGAGCGGTTATAGAGCAGCTCGCACGCGCAACAAACTTCACCGACTTCTTTAAGTACCCGCGCTCAAAGGATACGTCACTCGACCTGAGTTTTTCAGGATTAAAAACTGCTGTACTTTACGATATGGTTAAACGAGGCTGGTACGACCTTGAGTCCAAGAAAAACTTATTACATCTCCACAGTGCTGAAGAACAAGAAAACATCAAAAAACAAGTAGCCTCGTCACTCCTGGTATGCATGGGCGATATCCTGGTACAAAAAGTTGAGCGGGCTTTCACCCGCTCATCAGAATTTAATGCACTAACGTTTGTTGGTGGCGTGTCGGCTAACCAGTATTTGAGAGATCGTCTTACTGCAGCCGCACATACGCACCATAAAGCTTTTTTTACACCAACGCGTGCGTACTGCACCGACAATGCTGCGATGGTTGCGTTTGTGGGGCACTATCGTGCACAAAAAGGGTTATTTGCTGATTTTGACCTTGATGTCTATTAAGCCCTTCACGGCATTGCGCCATTGTTCCTTATCCTCTTCAGGTATTAATTGCATTGGTAGTCCTGTTCTTCTGTCTATAGGTGGATTTATTTTTCTCATAATAAGACTCTTCACGCGCGGTCCAGCATCTGTTGATTTAAAAAATTCGTTCATCTCTTTACCAAAAACATTTTTAAGAACTTTAAACCACTCAACGTTGTTTGTTTCGATGGCATTGCGTACTAATTCTTCAAATATCTCTGGTGTCTTTTCTGACTCTTTTGCATCCCGTGAAGCATAAAGTATTTTTTTGATTACTGTCGCAATAGCAGGCATAAATCGCGGATCATCATGCATTGCAATAGAGCCAAGCCACGTAGCAAGATCTAAATTAGTGTATGTATATCCACCTACTAACAAATCAATTTGATCTTCTTGTTTTAACTGCGGTTTAAGAGTTGTCCACAACACCGCAATTTCTTTTTCTTGCTTCTCTCGTAGAGCCGCAAGTTCTTGTGCTTCCCGTTGTTTCTTTTCTTGTTCACTCTCTTCTACCGGCTGCGTAGAAGCTGCAGTTTCTGTCGTTGATGGTTCTTTTGAAGCCTCTTCATCTAGTTTGTGCTTTGTAGGTCGGTGTTTTTTTGGACCACCCAACTTACTTCTTTCACTTGTTTGTTCAATTTTTGTTGAACCAGACTCCTGCGAAACAGAAGGTACTGAACTTGTCTGCGAACTATCGGGTGTAGGAGGAGGTGTACTTGGCAATGTTTTTTTGCCACCCAAAGTAAATCGCTTAGATCTCCCAGAGACTTCAGAAGAAGGCTTTTCTGCCAAAGTTGGGACGGTAGCTGGTTCAACAACAGGCGGAACAGGCGCAATTGGTGGTGGCGTTACTTCAACAGGCAGTGTACCCGGCATCGGCTGAGAGATTTCTGGCGCAACTACTGGTACTGGCGATATCGGTTGAGTAGATGGTACAGTTGAAGTTGTAGAACGTATAGACCATTTTTCATGTATTGCTGAAACAAAATTTTCACCTGCTTGTTTTGCCATGTTCATAAGCTCTTCTTTATCAGCAGGAACTACACTCGAAATCCCGAATATGTCATCAGCAGCAGGCTCTCTTATCAATTTTTTGAATTCTTCAAAATTGTTTTGTTCTAAGGCTGCAAAAATTTTGGCTTCCAAAGCTATGTATGCCGGTTCTTCTTGAGATTTTTGTGTCTCCAAAGATTTGAGATATTCTGCATATTTTTTCTGCTCTTCAAGAGATTTAGGTTCTGAAAATTCCACCGGAACAGTTGGTTCTATAACAGGCCGCGAAGCAGGTTCTTCCATTTTTGAAGGAACAGGCTCTGTTGTTTTTTTTGGTTCTGGTGATGGAGCAGGCTGATAACCAATAAAAGAAAACTCAGGATCAACGGCTTGTCCATACTGTGGCGCAGGTATCTGAGATGGTTTCTCAATTACAGGCACTGATGAAGCAGGTACTTCTTTTGGTTTTTCTGGTGTATTAATTTCAACAGAAGGTGGTACCACCACAGGTTCATTTGGCTCTGAAGTTTTTGTTGGTTGTTTGACCTCTTCAACAGGCTTTGGTGCAGGCGGCTGCATTTCTGTTTTTAATTGCGCTTCAGTTTTGGGAGTTATCCCAAGCCAGGTGAGTTGCTTTGTGTAACGCTCGAAAGCATCTTTTTTCTGCACGGCATCGGTTACAATGAGCATTTTTAATAGAGCTTCAGCAATACGTATACGATCTTCTAATTGCGGCACAATAGAAGGCTGTTGTACAGCTTTAACAGCATTTTCATTGTTAAGCACTTCTGATCCAACGAGCCATCCAGTTTTTTTTATTATTTCAATATCTTTCCAAACTTCCCACCAAGATGGCTCAATTGTTATCTGTGAGCCAAAAACGAATGTATTAAGTTCGCCAATTTTTTGACCAAAAAATGTCGCAATGTCTCGAGCTTTTGCGACATTTTTTTTACCAAATAATTTAGATAATTCATCGTCATTCGGCTGTAATAACACTTTCAATATATCGCTATTTTCAGGAGCAACGATATTTATAAAGATCTTTATGTTTACTGGAAACGATAAATATTCAGCAAATTTCTCCTTTTCAAATTTATTTACCATCACAACGTTGTTAATAAACATTTTTCTCGGTAAAGCTTTTTGTTCTTCAGCTGATAAAACTGGCTTAGGAGATGACGAACGAGGCGGTGTAGTCGATTTTGCGCCAGAAATTATCGGCGTCGCGATACTCGGAACAACAAGCATATTTTCGTACACCTTTTTAAGGTCAGCGTTAAATTGGTAAAGATGACTCATACCACTCAGCCCTAATGGCATGAGTAGTACAACAAAACCGTAACATAACTTTTTCATCATCAGACCTTCTCCTTTTTTGAATAAAAAAACAAAAATGTTCTTCTGGGATACCATAGCACCCTTTTTATAGGTATTTAAAGTACCGCTTTAGAAGAACAAAAATGACAAAAACTGTAATAAAATAATCCATAAAAAACCGTGCAGTTATTCCCAGATAAAATATTTTCTGAAAATAGCTACACGGTAGATCAATTAAACACAAATTGTTTTAAACAAAAAATAGTACGGTTAAACGTAGCATCTGATGTAACTTTACGCTATATTTTTGGCAGTTATTTCAGATCAAACTCGCTACTTGAGCCACCATTACCTTTTTTACTCATTGAATCCAAGAACTCTTCATTGTTCTTAGTCTTACGCATACGATCAATAAGTAACTCCATGCCTTCAATAATCGACAGGCCTGAGAGAAATTTACGCAAAATGCGCACACGATTGAGCACACTTTCATCAAGCATAAGTTCTTCGCGACGCGTACCCGACATAAGCAAATCGAATGCAGGAAATATACGCAAATTCGAGAGCTTGCGGCTCAAGTGAATTTCCATGTTACCCGTACCTTTGAATTCTTCAAAGATCACTTCGTCCATGCGCGATCCGGTTTCAACAAGTGCTGTTGCAATAATCGTAAGCGACCCAGCTTCTTCTGTTGCGCGTGCTGCACCAAAAAAGCGCTTAGGTCTTTGCAAAGCATGCGCATCGATACCACCAGTCAAAATTTTTCCTGATACTGGAGCGGTTGTGTTATATGCTCGCGCAAGTCGCGTAATAGAGTCAAGCAAAATTACCACGTCTTTACCAGCCTCAACCAAACGCTTTGATTTTTCGAGCACAACGTCAGCAACTTGAACGTGTCGATCGGCAGACTCGTCAAAGGTTGAACTAATCACTTCTGCATTCGCACCCTTTATAGTACGACGCATGTCAGCAACCTCTTCAGGCCGTTCATCAACTAGCAATACAATCAAAAATACTTCTGGATGATTTCTGATGAGCGCACGAGCGATCTCTTTGAGTAATTCAGTCTTACCGGTTTTAGGTGGCGCAACTATAAGCCCGCGCTGACCTTTGCCAAGTGGAGAAAAAATATCAAGAATGCGCGTTGCCACGCTCGAAGGATCAAAATCAAGATTGAACTTTTTATTGGGGTGCACAGGAGAAAGACGATCAAAATGTGTACGATCACCCAGTAATGCGGGATCGGCATAATTAACCTGTGTTACCTTAGCAAGTGCAAAATATTTTTCATTATCCTTTGGTTTACGAATCACACCGCTGATAATATCACCGGTACGCAGCCCCAAACGCCTAATTTGTGATGGTGAAACATAAATATCATCAATGCTCGAAGTGTAATCAAATAACTTTGAGCGTAAAAAACCGTACCCGTCAGGCATGCGTTCAAGAACGCCACTCACCAAAACTTCTTCGTCAGGGTGTGCATCGAAATACGTAATTTTTTGAATAAGGTCATCCCGCGACATAAGCGAAGTACCGGTTAAACCGTGCCGCCGGGCAAGTATATTGAGTTCTGCGAGCGTCAATTCGCTTAAAGCGCGACCTTCCATTGCTCAAATCTCCTAAAAAAATACATGTGAAAAAATAAAACAGAATGCGAGAAAAGAAGTCCACCAGCCGTCGCCCATACGATACGCTCAAACACTTCAATCAGTGTTCGATTTCATATGGTATGGCTGGCAGGTTGCGTTATGCACATCCGTGATCATGAATAATGTGATTTAATCACATAAACAAAGTTACGTTTGAGCAGACCACCAAGTGATTAACATATCACTTGGGCTCTTGCCATAGCTTCGTGGGTAGTGAAAGAGTAAAGATCTTAAAGAACTGTACTATATCACAAGATCTGCCGAATTATTCAACTGCTTCAATCGAGCAGATCTTGTGATGTTGATATTTCTAATTGTGGTCTTTTTTATAAAAGAGCAACATGGCTGGCGATGCAATGTAGATCGATGAATATGTACCAAAAACCATACCAACTAACAGGGCAAGTGATAACGTACGTAACAGTTCTCCGCCAAAAATGGCCAATGCAACCACAACAAGCGCCGTTGCAAACACCGTTAAAATCGTACGACGAAGTGTTTCGTTAAGGCTAATGTTGACGATCTCTTCGATAGTCTTTGTGCCTGAAAATTTCTTAATGTTATCGCGGATACGCGAGAAAATAACAATCGTATCGTTAATCGAATAACCTAAAATAAATAATATGGCACTCAAAATATTAAGCGATATTTCATAATTAAACCACATGACAAATGAAAGCACAACAATCACGTCATGACCAAGCGAAATAACGTTACCTATCGCAAACGAGAATAATCTAAATCGGAACCATATGTACAAAAGCATGATAAACAGCGCAAGCAAAACCATGTACACCGAGTTCCATGTGAGCGATTTGCCAACACTTACGCCAACTGCATCGGTTTGCTTAATGGTCACTTCATTGCCCGGATAAGCTTCTTCAAGCATCGTTTTTACACGACCCGAAAGGCCTTTAGTATCGTACTCGTATCCCTTCATACGTACGAGAATCTCGCGATCAGAAAAGTCGCGAGTCACAACACCATCAATACCTTTTGAGGCAAGAGTACGAGCAACTGCTTCACCAGTCGTGGGTTTTGAAAAACCCAAAAGAACCTGCGTACCACCGGTAAAATCAACACTGTACTGAAAGACTTGCCCAGTTGTAACACGCTTATACAGCGCACCCGCAATGAACGAGCCAATTATCAAACACGAAAAAACCAGGGCCTGCGGACGGTACTTTAAAAAATTTATCATGACACTTCTCTCCCAAAGTATGGCAAACGCCATTGTGGCACGCTCAAATTTATCAACTTATTGTTACAACGATATCCATAATTGATACTCTTAAAAGGGTAAAATTTAGGGAATTTCGCTAGTCTCCGGTTGTTTTAGAGAACAGAAACGAACTTGCGGCCTTTTGCTCCAAAATGAAACTTGATTGACCCTGCAGCAAGAGCAAACAACGTATCATCGCTGCCTCTGCCAACATTCTTACCAGGATGAATATGTGTACCGCGTTGACGAGCAATAATTTCGCCACCGGTTACGCGTTCACCGTCAAAAAGCTTTACGCCAAGACGTTTGCTTGCACTTTCTCGACCGTTCTGAGTAGAACCGCCGGATTTACTTGTTGCCATCGAATTATCCCTTCATTCTCGAGAATATACCTGAATATATTTTTTAACAGCATTTGTTATTAACCGCTCGTATACGCTACAAAGCATGTGCTTATCTACAAACGTATAGTACATATATTTCATGCGCCAATTTTAGCACGTTTCACTATAAATTGACGAAGAAACCAACAAAAAAGACAATTTCAGTATGCCTTTGATAGCTAAAAAGTCAAAAATCGTTTTGATATAGCGAAGTCCATTAAGCCTACGGCCCAGATGATACATACTTACTTTCATCTGGAGTTATGCACACTCGAGACTACGGATAGTGCCTTTGAATTATATAAACCGTGAAATTATTTGAGCGTGCCCAAATGGCGTTTGCCATAATAATCGGTATCAAAAATCATTGTTTAAAGCTCGTCTGACCCCAATGGTGATCAAACGAGCTTCATAGACATCGTTAATACATGAACCCAGCAGATAATGTTATACCATCCGTACCAATTGATCGTTTACCATTAAAGCTGTATTGATAACCCACTCCAAATGTCGCAGAACGCCAACGATACAGGCCATTCAAGGTCAATGTATGAATCGTCCACTCTTGGGCGGTTTGTGCATCAGAAGCAATGACTGAATCATACAAATTGCTTACCGGATATATGGTATCATCATTTTGTTTGCGATACTGATAGCCTATCGTAAACTCATACTGACGCGTGCAATTATGCAATCCACCATACAACGTAAACTGCTGATTAAGGCCGGGATCACGAAATGTACACTGCTTGGTTAAAAAAAGAAGGTCTGTTTGAGCAGAATCAACACTAATTGCCTCTATATGCTTAACCCCGAACAGATATCCGATTTCAACGTCCAATCCAGCATGCACATAGTTGCCTAAAGAAAGCTCCAGATCAACACCTGCAAGTACTCCAGCACCACCGTTATATCCAAATGATGGAGCATACAATAGCGCAAGGTTTGCCTTGCGTGCAGTTGGCAGAATAAGTCCTCCACGCGCCGCAACTTGTACATAACGCAATAAGGGTCGTGCTTGAAAAAAGCATCCATGCCACCAGCACAGAGCCGCCATATCGCCAATGCCCCAACGATCTATTTTGTGAGCACAGCACCCAAGCATATTACATGGGAATATTGATCTAAAAAGGCTTTCTTCATAAAGGCCGGTATTTTGTTCTTGTGGTTGCCACTTTTTAACATGTAGATTCATATGGTAGATAGGGAGGTATAACCCAAAAAACCAATTTGGGTTTAAGTGATAATGCGCGCCACACAATGCCGCCTGCAGATTCATTTTTCCGCAAGGAATAAAATGAGCGTACGCTCGTGAGTCTCCTTGTACATTAAACAACTCAGCCAGAGAACCGATCTGATCTGTCGGCTCATGACCGCGCAGAGCGGCCAATCCGTCTTGTGTATTTTGCCATGTTTGTAACACATTGGCCGTACGACGCCACTCATCGCATAGACCGGCATCGCATACCTGAAAGCCTTTTACATGGGTTGAACAAAATAATGTTGCATCAAAATCCCAGCATCGTCTATTGCAGACAAGCTGTTGACGCATTTGCAAAATATCATACGGTTTTGGAATCGAATACGAACGAATATGAGAATACGACAGCTGCGAAGCAAGCGATAAACTCATGATCGTAAGATGTATAAAAAGTTTTTTCATCGTACTACTCATCATATGCACGAATATAAATTGAACTCATCTGCTACCGCTAGCGTACCATGCGCAGAAACACGTGTCATTGCATTCACGCACATTCCCGAAAAATGTATTAATCCTGCATCATTATTTGAAGAAGCCAAAGAAAATACAGGTTTTTGATTTCGTGGAATATATCCACTTTTTGCAGCAAAATCCACTCCATCAAAATGTTTAAATAAAGCACGGTATGACGACCATATGTAAGCATACGGAACAACGTTTTGATTAAGCAGCTGTGGTGCTGATCCATATGTAGAGATCAAGACATATTCGCGAGCCTGACTACGACCTATATCACCCGAAAGAACATATAAATTTGCACCATCAAGAAAATGGCCCAATTCACTCAAAGGATTGATTACAGTCTCAATCCTGCTAACTGCACCGGCTGAAAAAGGCAAATCAACAACCGTCCAGTTTTGACCCTGATTATCCGAATAAAAAAGCCCTGCATTTGTAGCAACAATCATACGAGTTTGATCTGCCACAAAATCACTTATATAGACATTATTACCAAAACGAGTAACAACCTCATATTCAGCATTTTCACCACGCAAAAATTGTGCCGAATCAAGCCGCACGCGAGCAACCTTGTCATAGCAAGCTAAATATACATATACTCCATCAGTAGTAAGATGTCGCACAAATTTCAAATTTGTTAATCGCCTAAAAGACAATGTATCTGGCATATTTGCAAAATTTTTAGTCAATCCTGTAATAGGCCAGCCGCCACCTGCATCACTGCACAAAATCGCGCAGCCATCGCTACCACTTACCAGTAAATAGGAATCGGTAGGATCACCCGCAGGCGCTAATACCACTTGGGCTGACGTAAGTTTGTTGTCTGTTAAAACGCCTCCACTCACCACAATACCATCAACGGGAGCTAACAATCCGGAAAACGAGCCATTTGTCGCATTAAAAATAATCGATTGATCGCTCACAGGACCAAACTTTCCTCCGGCGTCAGACGCGCCGGTTTGTAAAAGCACACATCTATTGGAACCAACACTCACGAGCACTGATATCGTACCTGTCGGAGCGTATCCTGAAATATCATAAAAGCCTTGAACTCCGCCCTTTGTTGACGAAAAAGCATCAGTGATGGCTGATGAAACCATTTGCCACTGAGTTTGGTACAATTCGTTACCAGCAGCAGAAATATACCAGTTTGAACCATCAGAAATATCTAAGACACACTTTACTAACGCTGCAGCAGGAACGGCCACACGCGTCCAACTTGTCCATCCACCAATACTACCGTTTGGGGCATAGACTGGCTGCGACGAAAACACTCCAGCCTGAGTAAAAATGCCTTCGCTCACATTCACAAATACCGTATCATTAACAACCCATACGTCATTAATAATTCCAGGAGCTACATCATTACCCACCATTGCAGTGGTGTCATTATCATCATATAAATCAGCAGCAACAGTAGCAGCATCAGACATAACGCCCTTTACGGGCACCGCAGTTTTTTTTGCAAGCATGCCATAAACCGGAACAGTAGTAACTCCGATAGTTGCAGTTGCAAGCGGATCGTTCACCAGTGGAAGCGCATATAAGCAATTTTTTACCGCATCAATATTACCTGTAGCGTATACTCCGCCATTCACCAATAAATAATCAACGCCTGTTTGACCATGGATCGAAGAAAGGTGCAGCGCAGCAATATTCACAGGAGATGCATTTGAGCCAACAATTTTATTTCCCACTATAGCTGCAGGATCTGCAATAATTGATCGCGCGTTCTGAAAAATGGATAGTGCACCTGTTGTGCCGGTTACATTAAAACCTGCGTACCATGGCGCAATCGCAGGAAACGAATTTATGAATAGCACCGGCGCAGGATCACCGCTCGGCACGTCATTATGAATCGTTACCACGCTTGCCCCAATTTTGAGTAAATCGGCCAAATTGTTTGGCGATGCACCATTAAAACCAACAGTCACATCAACAACAATCTGGGGATTTGTTCCTGTGAGGTCAAAATGGGCAACAGCAAAAGCTGAGTCGCCTGTACCGAAAGCACCACTTGTCGGCTTAAGCAAAACAAACATGCGTGCACTGTTGTCCATAAGAACGTATTGCATTGAGGTAAACGCAACAACTGAATCAGCATCCAGGATTCCTCCCGCATCTTTAAGCGCAGCAGAAACGGCAAGCGCAGCAGTTGATGCATTTGCATACTGCGTGTAACAAATCAGTTTATTTTGATATACGGGATCATTGAGAACACCGCATGGACGTTGATTAAGAAAATCTAAAAACAAAAAGGTATTGTTGTAAACCGGATTGGCTGTATTAGCAGCTCCATTTACAATGGCCGTCTGCGGGGCAAGAGGCGTAAGAAAATCGCTGCTTGCATTTGCTGCGGCTAATGCATACGTCCCTGCATTGGCGCCCGATGCACCGACAAATACATTGTGCGTAACCTGATTTATTTGCAAAAACCCCATATTGTAAATAGGCGCAGGATGCGTGATATTACGCGCTCCAAAAAGACAACAGACCTGCAAGCATGCAAGAGTAACAATGCCCATGCGAATAGTCATAATAAAAAATCTCCTCATCTCTTTTTTGGTATTGTTTTTAACATGTCAATTACGATATTAACGGAACACATCAAATCATGCACGTCAGATATCACACATAGTGCGATTGGATTTCATAAACAATAAAGTAGCTTGCTCGAGCTGCAATGGCCTTCACTACAAAAAAAGCTTCTAAAGAAGCTTTGCATAGCTCTGCTTTGGCACAGTCTACTCAAAAAAGCGCAATCTGCCCACTCTTTGTTTTAACAAAAAAAGAACAAAAAATTTCTGTTATAGCAAAACTCACTAAGCTCTTTAGTTATTTCTTTGAAGCTGATCGCCCAAATACTTTTACCTACTCGTATTTGGAGTCCTGTTCACGTGTATGTGTAAAAAAGATTGTAACAATCGCATGTTTTACGAACGCACATGAGCGTGCCCAAATAGCGCCTGCTATAATTTGCCGTTTTTGTGATAAAAGTCGATACTTATAACGTTTTTCATGAACATTGATAAACAATTCGAAAAAAATAACAAAAGCAAACAAATTATTTACATGTTCCCAAAGGATTTTTTATGCACTTTTCCAAAATGATTCTCTCTGTGGCTCTGTTTGCTTCAATGCACTCATGTTTTGGAATGACGATACAAAAAAATCAATATGCACAATCGACGCAAACACAACAACGCATAGATGTTTTACAAGAACTTGTTGATTTTGTAGTACTAACCCAGAACGACCATTTTAATTATTTTCCTTCATTGGTTATGGAAGGACAAATCATCATTTTGAAGGTAAAAGAAGTAAATGATAGACTCACAAAGTATCATAAAAGTAACCCTATAAGCATCCGCGAACTTATTTTTGTTGTTCATAACTTAATCCGTCGCGGATATCATCCAGAAGTAAATTTTACAGGTACATTACAGACCGCATATTCAACACAATTTAAAACAGTACTGCAAGCACATACAGAACGCCTTAATCGTGGAGAATTTTCCTGTCATTTCAAACAAAATTCAGAAGAGTTTATTTTAGCAAACTGATCACCAAGCCATATCCATGATTTAGGATCAATTTCAAATTTCATCTCAGAATGCTGCACCAAAAAGCCGTGTACATCGCGTTCATGTTGAGCAAAATCGATCGGATCAACATCAATAATTTGTGGCTCAAAAAAACTAAGCTTATAATTCCCGTCTTCATAATATTTTAAGGTCAAAGCACAAAGCACTAAAAGCGTTGTGCGTAAGTTGTTTCCGTCCAAAAATTTTGCACAGAGACGCTGAAACTTGCGTTGATTTTCTGGATTACCATCGTTACATCTATTGATAGCATCAAGTAAGTCACGAAAATATATTATTGTATGTAAAAAAATCATACAAGATGCACTAGACCATCCAGAAGTATCATCAGCAAAAAGAGTCTCATAATCATCAAAAAAAAATCGCAACTGATTTTTTAAAGGATGCGGCCTATGATGATATTCACTAAGCACTACATTCACCAAAGATTCACACGATTCGCAAAAATGTCTATGGTTTTGACTTGTAAGCACGTGCAATAAGTTGCTTTTACTTTTATGCCACAGCTCCAATTCTTGCGCAGACACATTTTGCGGCTCTGGAAAAAAAAGATCATAATTAACCGGTCGCAGTGCCTGCACGTATTTTAGTCCATACGTTTCATTTATATCAAAGAATGTTTTCATCAGATTGAATTGATCTTCATCAAGTGCGTGCACACACTTATCCATTAATGCATTAAAAGCGAAATGATGTTCTCTTCTCATAAGATTGAGATACTCAAGATTAAAAAGCATATCACTCTTATCAAGCACGATAGACTGTAAAGTACGGCTCGGAATATAGAGCGACTCAAAAAGTTTCTGGCGTGTTTGATAAAAAATTTCACAAACAAATGGAATTTCTTGTATAAACTTAAAAAAATCACGCGAACACGTATCCAAAACACTGTTAATAGAATTGTTTTTCATAAGAAATGATGCTTTAACTGCATCAAAAAAATTATGTTGCAACGAGGGCAGCATGGACTGCTCATCACATGAAGGAAGATTCATGAGAATATTAAGAGACTGCTCTCTTGTTGCATTCATATTATTTGTAACATTTTGCTGTATTAGATTACAAAAAGCACAGGCTAAAAGGGCTGATCGCGCACGCTCAAAAAGATTGTACTGTGCCCATGTTTTGTTTTTCTTTACTAACGCATTATATTGCTGAAACATTTCATCAAAAAGGGTTGTTGTTCCAATATCGTTGTATATGTCAATATGAAAACCTTGTTCATCACTATGCGGAAACAATACCATATCCTCGCATGCACGATTACCAACAACCTGTAAATCAAGAAGCATATCAAGAGATTTGTGTGCTGCTTCACCGGAGATCATCATGTTATCAATAATTTTTTCAAATTCACGCGTTTGCATATCAGGATCATTAAGCTCTAGCACAATTTGATCATATACGCGTTGCAAACCAAGCCGCTGAGCGATTCTTTTATATAAAGCAAAAAATCGCATCAATAAAATTTTTTGATCATACCTAGTTGTTTGCGTTTTTGGATCGATAAAAGGCTGCGTTTTAAGTACATGTCCAAAAAAACGTATTACACGTCCTGGCAAACAAGGAGTTGTTTTTGGGGCTAGTTCTTCAACAAGAGATTGATACTTTAGCTCCATACCTTGTAAACAAAAAACAGCACATCCCATGCAAAAGGCACATGTTAAAAAGAATTTTGCAATATGCATCTTTGCCTCCAGAATAACAGTCTATATCTAAACACGCCTTGCCTTATATAAACAAACTATGCAGACTAAATGCGACATTTGGCAACTATATTTTTTCATAAAAAAGAGAAAGATAGCATGAAGCACATATATACCACTTTAGGGGTTGCTGTATTAATTACCTACTCCTGCGCACACTCTACACAGAACACTTTTCAAAGCATAGATTCCACAAAAAATATCAATCGCAACCAATGCTCAACGCCCTGCAGCGGATGTACCTATGACGAAGCCTCAGATTTTGATGTCGTGCAATTGCTCACATCAGATCAAATAAATGCACAAAACGTTTTGCAAAATGATATTTATTTGGAAAGTTATCCCATTAACTCACGGCCACTTTTTACTTACCCGTTTGTTACCAAAGAACATTACTGTAACAAACCGTATAACAAGGCGTTTACTCTTAACCTCTTTTTTAACTACACCGCTAAAAAAAAATTTACCTCAACAAGCGTGCACTTGAGTGATTATATAGATCTTTTGGAACCTGACATATTAGAAGAAATTGACATTAAACAGTTCACCAACATTAACGTTCCTGAACTTATCGGTTTATTTGCACCAGCAAAAATGGAAGAACGTCGACTTGGCGGCATCTTTCAAGGGCATATGGCTCTTGGATGCAATACCCTGCAAATGATTTTGCCTCTGTATTATCTCGAGCGAAACCTTCATCTGTATGAAGGAGAAATGCTCGATATAGCAAATCAACCGGTCTTTTCAGATGTCATGAATGTGGACGTTGAGACCTATCTCAAAGCCCATCTCTTGAGCGATCAAATTGGTCTAGGAGACCTTACGCTCGGACTTGAGCGGTGCGTGCTTGAAAATACATGCAACTCACTTTATCTACAGGGACGCATCACGCTTCCTACCGCGGCAAAATTTAAAGAAGGACTTATTGGCAAAAAACACTCACTGTCATGTACCCAACCTCCGTTTTCACTTAAACATGTCTACGAGCTTGCTACCAGCGCAGATGCAGGCAATGAATGTTGTAAAAACCTTCTATTCGCATATCTTTCGGACTTTGGTACAGCCGTCCTTGACCAACTCACGGCAAACATTGCAAAAAGTTCTTTGGGGCAACAGGCGTTCAGCATCGGTGCACAAGCTGTGATCAACCATGACATAAACTCGTACATGGGCTGCTCTTTTTGTGCATATGGTGATTTCTTTTTGGGCAAAAAAACAAATCGATTGCTTTTAGAAAAAATTAATCCTGCAGACTTCTCAGATGCAACCCGTCATTATGACAATGAGCCTCTCGCTGCAGAAAATCTTGCCTTTCTCAACAATCGATTGATTCAAATTATGTATCCACCAGTACGATCAGTAAGCGTATATCAAAAAGGACAGATAGGCGGACGATTGTCTTTTATCAGCGATACGCCATATGCCATGATCCGCTGCGGATATGACATGTGGTACAAATCAAAAGATAAACTTGAAGGCCGCTGTTTATCTCAATTCCAATATGACAAAGCCATAAAACCATATGCTTACCAAGGAAAGCTGTTCGGCGATATTTCAGTTAATCGCCAGCTATGGTGCCTTGACCTAAATGGCACACTCTCTGCCGATGTTACGGTAGACGATAGTGGAATTGGCAAAGATTGGACATTAGCTTTAATTGGATCGATAGAGTTTTAATGAGGGCTCTGCCCTTTAACCCGTAAGCGCCCAGCGCTTAACCTGGTGAAAATATACATGATTTTAATCTGAGAGCCCGTAGCTGCGTAGCATGAAGCTTGAGGAGATAACAAAAACGGTTTTTACCGTTTTTGTTATCTCCTCAGTTACTAACGGCAAGTGCCGTGTTATTACCTGTGTAACTATAGTGTGCATCTACGATGCACACTATTTTCAGTGGGTCAAGGGTTTATGACCCTTGCGGGTCAAAGGGCAGAGCCCTTAATTACAGGCTTTGGCTTACAAGTTTATTGCATTTTGCATTTTCCCAATGGTACCGTTACAACAACACAGAAGTTAAAAAAACAGTACCGGGAGAAACAAATGAAAAATTCATGGAAAGTTATCTGTACAGCGTTCGTCTGTGGCATTTTTCAATTAACCATTTCCGCCACAAAACTCACCGACGAGCAGCTAATAAACTGTATCAATCAAATGATTTTGATTGGGGCGTCGGGAAATACTCTGATAAAAAACTCTTTGCTTGAGCAAGAACTTAAAAAGGGCGTTGGAGGCTTTATGCTACTCCCATGCAATATCGCTACCCCACAGCAGGTCAAACTGTTTGTTCAAGAAATCAAGTCCGCATCACGCATACCTTTTTTTATTGCAGTGGATGCAGAAGGCGGGACTGTTGAACGACTAACTCCTGCCAAGGGTTTCATCGAAATTCCATCAGCAAAGACTTTGGGGCAAGACCGTTCTCTCGAAAATACAAAAAAGTATGCAGAAATTCTTGCACAACAGCTCAACGATCTTGGCATCAACATGAACATGGCTCCAGTGCTTGATGTTGATATCAACCCAGATAACCCTATCATTGGCAAACGAGAACGCTCTTTTTCGGCTGACCCCGAAATTGTTACCAATAATGCACGAGTATGTATCAATATTCACAAAGCGCATAGCATCGTGCCTATCGCAAAACACTTCCCAGGACACGGCTCATCAAAAAAAGATAGCCATGTCGATTTACCCGATATAACCGATACCTATTGCATCGAAAAAGAACTATACCCTTACGCCAAGCTGCAGGACGAGCAACTTCTTGACGTCGTTATGACCGCCCACTTGATGAATAAAAGCATAGACCCGGTTTACCCAGCAACACTTTCGCATACTACATTAACCGGCATACTTCGTACCGAAATTGGATTTGATGGCGTTATTATATCAGATGACATGCTCATGGGCGCGATTCACGAACACTTTGGCTTTGAAAACGCAATCATACAAGCAATCAACGCAGGATGCGACATTGTGCTTATTTCAAAGTTAACATCCACTACCTGCGTACATTCTATCAATGACACCTCTGATATTATGCCTGTTCAAAAGTTACCTGCTGATACCTGCACAAACACGGTAGCATTCGCTCGAATGGTGATTTTTAATGCCGTGAAAACTGGCGCTATCGATGAACAAAGAATAGTTAAGGCGCACGAACGAATCATGCGCCTTAAAAAAGTTTATGGAATTATCAAGTAATTTATCACCGGGTTAAGGACAATTGCCCTTACGGGTTAAAGGGCGGCGCCCTTATGCATTTGCCCCAATTAGCATCCAACATCAAGCGGCTGCACGTCTGTTTCAAAATAAACGTGTAGCTCTTGAGGAAGGTCTTTGTAATTTACTGTACTGGTTAAAGCAGAATAATCAGCGCTTGAGTTCGTTTTCCAAAATAGAACCTTTTTACCATTCAGCTTGCCATCACGTATATCGCGCATTAATGCCGCAAAAGCTTTTCCTGCGTACGTCCCCTCAAGTTTAATATCTTCTAATTCACGGGCCATCATGATCGCCTCATATTCTTCTTGGTCAACGGTGACATAGCCTCCCCCAAACAATACATCGTGCATAATGACATCGGACTCAATAATGTCGCTCACACAAAAATGCTCATCAAGGTCATGCAAAAAACTTGACGTTTGGTTATAGAGGATTGCTACGCCCTTCGCCCAGGTGCCCATGTACGCAAACGATTGAGGAATTGTTGGCACACACACAACACGCGTTTTTAAACCTGCTGCTTTAAGCCCAAGCATGAGCCCTGCGGCCGTACCCATGCTGCCACAGGCAACATAGATATAATCAGGTTCTTGAATCAGACCTTCATCTATTTGTTTTTTGAGCTCAAACGCAGCATTCACGTATCCAATTGTTCCAATTTCATTAGAGCCCCCGCCAAGCACATAGTAATTTCGACAACTATCAAGCAGCTGTAAAACCGCTTCGTTACGAGCATCCCCATTTTTAAAATATCGAATATCAGCGCCATAATACGTGCTCAGCAACAAATTAGATCGCAACGTTGATACATTTACTTGCGGCTTAAGCAACACAATACTTTTTAAACCAACAAGCGGCGCATATGCTGAAACGGCCGTTGTATAGTTTGATCCAGCACCACCTGTTGCAACAACAGCTTTTGCCCCATGCTTAAGTGCATCGGCAAGCAAAAATTCGAGCTTTCGCACTTTATTGCCACCATAACGTGTACCGGTTTTACCATCATCTTTGAGATACAGCTCACATGAATTATTGACCGTTTTTTCTATAGCTGAAAGACGCATAACAGGCGTAGGGAGATCTGCAAACTCAACACACGCGACCTTGTCCTTAAGCCCTGGGTAAGCATCAAAAATGGGCCTCTGTGCAATGCACGCACCCGTCAAACAAGCTGCCATACATAAACCCTTCGTGAATAATTTTGTAAACATACATCGTACATCCTTTTGTAGCTCGCCTTTTATGGCGTTTGCCCAAGTGACATGTTAATCATTTGGTGGCATACACAAACAAATCAATTGGATATTCTATGATCGTTTAAAGCAAACAGCTTTTGGGCATTGGCTGTTGTTTTTACCGCAACCTCTTCAATGGAGCACCCTAACACCTGTGTAACGGTATCTGCAATAAGTGGTATATATTCTGGAGTATTAGGCTTCCCACGTTTTTTTTGCGGCGCAAGAAATGGCGCATCAGTTTCAAGAACGATACGATCTAACCCTGCAACACGCACAACGTCACGAAGATGCTCGTTTTTAGGGTACGAGACAGCACCAGTAATACCAATCATAAAACCAAGATCAAATACCATATCAAGCTGATCAATAGTCTCTGAGTAACAATGAAACACTCCGCGCATACCGCTAAATTGGCAAGATCGCATGATATCTATGGTGTCAGCAAATGCATCACGGGTATGAATCACGAGTGGTAAATCATACTCGGCAGCGAGCTCAATCATGCTTTCAAAAACTTTGCGCTGAGCTAATTTGTCATACCCAGGATAATGATAATCAAGACCGCACTCGCCAATTGCAACCAGTTTGCCTGCCTGCCCGCCGTACCAAACGAGAATATCGTTTGGGGACGAAGGCTGGGTTTTTGCTTCTTTAACAAATGCTTTTAGCGTGTACACATCATCCTGCCATGTTTCTGTTACATCGCTTGGATGCAAGGTAGCCGTTGCATATACATGTGGATATCGCATTGCCACCTGCAGTGCTGCAGCGCTTGATGCAGGGGTTGTACCAATATTGATTAACTCATTCACGCCAACATCAGCGCAGGCTGCAATAATTTGATCGATTTTTACTAAGTCTTCTTCAGACAAAAAAAAACTTTCAGCCCTGTCGACCATATAAGCCAAGTGGCAATGGGTATCGATAAACATATGCATTCCATTTCATAGTAAAAGTGGCAATATGGTGTTCAGAATAACATTGAAAAAAGTTTCCCAAAAAAACTCTTCCTGTTAAAGGTCTGATATGGTCAAAAAAAACATGCCATTTAAAGTGTTCTTTGTATCCATATTTTTTGTTGTCTTTAATGCGTGTCCATATATCCACAGCATGGAGCAGCAACAGCCACAAAAAATATATCAGCCAGCAACCGCGTCTGTTACTAATATTAAATCAAATACTAAAACACTTAATCTTGCAGTTCTTCCAATTGAAATATGCGAAAAATGCCTCCCTGATTATTTCGGTCAACACCGAGAAAATTCTTTAGAGGATACTCGCGCACGCGCTTTGCTTATAAAAGACATTTACTGTAAATATTTAAACCCGCATACAGCAACAACACAAGCTTATAGCGCAACAACAGACCTCAAGCGCATAGCAAACCCTTTTTGGTGCTTTTGTGTATCTTTATTAACAGCCGACGTAATGAGACTCACACAAATTAATGATCTTTTTACACAACATGACCAAGATTTACAAAAAGTACTCCACCAAAAAATGCTTCAATCAATAAGAATTCAACCCAATGCACTGTTTTTAGATGAATTAACCGGAGATCTCTGGGATTTGGAAAAGCGCAAGTGCATATTTCATGGAAACAGAGCAATTGATTGTGCTGAATTAAGTGCTGATGGAAACATTCTTGCAACTGCTGAAAATAAAAACTCTATAGTTCGTGTGCAAAATATAGAAACAGGAGAAACAATTTTTTCGATGGAAAACGTTTTTGATAGAGGAGGCTTTACGGATTTGGCATTAAGCAGAAATGGTACAACGATCGCATGCAAGGCAAATGACAGTGGGTTTAGTGGTCCAGGTAGCACATTTTCCGAAGATATGATTGCCCGTATTGATATAAAAACAAAAACTATCACACGGTACATGGATTTTGAAAATTATTTTCCAACGAGTTTAGTAAAAAACATAAGAATATGTTCTGGCGCTAAAAAAATAATATCAACATGTGACTTTGGATTGGGAGGGCCTTGGAACCGTTTTCGGCACATACTGGGGTTTGATCGCAATCAACCGAAGGTGCCTTTGTTCTGGGAAAAAAACCATACTCCCACAAGAAAAGCTCCTATACTAGCATGGGAACAAGCTACACCTAGAAATACATTGAAAACTCACTGCTGCTGTGGCAGTGCCAATGATATAGACGAAACAGCGCACCAACCGCAATAATCTATGGAAAAATAATGATGAATAAAAAACAAAACGCTCTTTTAACTATTCTTGTACTAGCTATCCCATGCACGATCCACAGCATGCAGCAGCTACGGCCACAAAAAACAGCTCCGCACATCCCCTCTCTTCATGCGCAGCAACCAACACCAGCTGTGATAACGGTGACAACTAATGCTACCCAGCCTTCGACCGGCACGTGCCAAAACTTCGGCAGACAGGTAGGCACCACAAACACATTTGAGAACATAGATCCTACACAAACGCGTCCCTTACAACAGGTCATAAACTGTGTTTCTATGGCAATAGAAAAAGGAATGCTGCCAACATCACCAGAAGAAAAAATATGGATACAAAACTCCTTGTTAACTTTCCCTGAAGCTGTATCAGCTATAACATTCATGCATCAAGGATCTATAGAAACCCCAGATGAGTTGGTATGTTTCTGTCCCCATAGAAACATTCTTGCATCCGCACCAAAAGATAATGACCTTTCTGATGGTATTGTTAAATTATGGAATCTAAAAACAGGAGAACGTATTACGATCCCTCCATTGAATAATCGCCAATATATCACCGGATTGGCGTTCAGTTCTGATGGCAGCATACTTTCGGTTCTCAGCAAAGAAAGCCTCAACGACCACATATTGATTACATCTATCAACCTCACAAATAACAGCATAACAAACATACTTATAGAAAATTCTAAAATACTCATATATTATCCACCGATACAAACAACAAAAAACAGCACCATATCGTGCAATCAAGAAATTTTATACGATAATTCAGATCAAATTTTATTTGCAAAACTTGATCACAATGCAACACATTTTGCAACGATACACTCAAGTGGAGCTGTTCATATATGGGATTTACAAACACGGTCTTTGTTGAGTTCATGCATAGGGCATAGCGCAAAGCCACAGCTGGTAGCTTTTAGTCGGGACGGTTGCGTATTAGCAGGATACATTTTTAAATGTGACCATAATTACAACTGCATATCCCAAAGCATACAACTATGGGATACATTTACAGGAGCGCCACTCACATCTTTTTCGATTATTTGTGACAAAAGACCCCTTCATTTGACTCTGAATCATGATGGCTCGGTCCTTGCTATTAGTTATCAAGGACATTACGATGTAGAAATTTTCCATGATGGAGAAACCACTCGCAATGAAATACCTGGTAAAGATTTTTACGGTCATATCGAACTTTACGATATAAAAAATGGCACTAATCTTGGCAGTATTTCAAGCTTTGATAGTAATGCTATGCACTGTTCATTCAGTCCTGATGGATCAAAACTAGTAACTGGTAACTACAAAAACAGATCCTTTTCTGATTCTGGTGTTTCTTGCTGGAATGTACGTCCTCTAAGACGCATTCCAACAACAACTAAAAACTCTTTGGCTTCCAATCGTACTGTTAATATACAATTGAGCTGTGATGGCAACACAGTTGCCCTAGTCTCAAAAGAATCCTTTGGGCTGAATAATATCACAATATATGCGATCGAATCTGGTAATATTCATAATAGTTTAGGGCATATATCAAAAACTCTTATTAAACCGTATTATTCTACCTATATACCCGACACTCACAACCAACAACAAACATCACCAGATCATGATGCATTGACTCAAGAAAAAACAAAAGAAATCGCTTCAACACATCCTCCCATCGTTGATGAACATTGTCGTTGCACCATTTTGTAAAAAAAAGAATATTATAAAAAAACATGGGGGCGGAAAACGCCCCTTTACTTTGTAAAAAAAATACGCATACTTATGCAGTTATTTTTTTCATAATCATAAGTTTTCGATCATGCTTTTACTAACCATTGATCAAACATTCTTTCTACAAACACTCTGCCAAAAAACTTGGCGGGGGCTCCCCTTGCCTGTCTAAAGACCACATCTACCGTCTCGAGTAGACGTTTCAAAAATACTCATACATTTTTCTAAATACATACATATGTTTTTTTATCCATCAGGATATTTTTATGAAAACTCATATATTCATTTTTTTGCTCTCATGCGTCATTTTCAGCAGCACTCTGCACAGTATGCAAGAACAAAAGGCGCCCATATTTGCCTCTGTTTTACCTTTGACAGCACTACATGCAGGTACTGCGGCACATCATCTGGAGCAGCCCTGGCGAACTTTCTCTAACCATTGAAACAAATCCTAAATCATTTGATTTGACACATATACCCGTTGAACTTTTAGCACGGTGCTTGCCAACCGCACATGCAAAAAAAGGCATGGATGACAACGAGATTGCGTCACAAATCGCACTTATTAAGCACGTATATTTAAATTATATTTTACCAGAGCCATTAACTCATACGGCTGCTGAACAATGCTTCCTCTTTATTGCCTCATTACTCACGCCCGAGGCGTATGAAATAAAAGAGGTACGCGATATTCTCGAGCAGGGACCAAGTGAAACATCATTTCCAGAAATTTTTGATAAAATGAACATCCTAGTTTCACAAAAGTATCTCATGGAAAACATACAGCAGGTCCTGTTGCAAAAAATTACCATGCGCGACAGCCAAGTCTCACCGTATTCTTTTGACCAATTAAAAACTGTTAGCAGCGATGGTAGGTTAAGTGCACAAGTTCTACCAAACAACAACACTATTGAGATTGTTGATACCAAAACAAACCGCAAAAAAATGCTCAAAACTTCGTATGACTGTATACGTAAAATAATGCTGAACCATGATGGAACAATTATTGCTATCTCAGGCTACGCCATAAAAGATGTTGGTGATGAATTCGATAATCTTCGTCAGGAAGATTTTGTAACAATTATGGATGCAAATACCGGTGCTCTCATATGTGATGAAATACCCGTAATAAATTCAAAAAATTTTGCGTTTGTTACACCTGATTATCGAGAGTTACTCCAACACATGCTTGATAAAAAAAGAGCTATGGCAACCGCCATGGTGCGTCTTTGAGGACCGCACTATTTTAGGCACGCTCAAACGCATTTACGGTTTGTGCAATCCAAACACACTATTCGTAAACTCTGATGTGCAAAGCTTAATGTACTTCGCTATATGCAAAAAAAAGCAAAAAACACTTTATAAAATATTTTTAACAATCTTAAGCCCCGAACGATCCAGAGCAACTTTGGACAGTTCGGGGCTTTTTCCATATGCTGAATGAAACTATATTTTCGTCTGCAAAGAGCCGTTGTCGTGAACTACAAAAAAAACTTCCCTTTCATTCACAAAAATTGTTTTTACAATTACCCGGGCGAACCATCACACTTTTCTTTTAAAGATACATTTAAATCTGCGACTGCATCACTAATTCAAACAGTACGACGTAATAAATGCTCAAAAAAAGCTATCAGCTTCCATCAATCATGCAATGCTATCATAAAAAAACCGATCATCACCTGGCTTGGGCACGCAACTTTTTTGATACAACTTCCTGGCATTACTCTGATAACCGATCCGGTACTTGCTTCACCATCACCGATATTGCAAAGACTGATTTCTGCATATGATATCAGCACGCTGCCTAAGATTGATGTAGTCATCATTTCGCACAATCATCGCGATCATATGGACATACAAACACTCAAAGCATTGCACAAGTTTAACCCAGAACTGGACATCTTATTGCCCCATGGGAACCGGCATTACGTACGAAACATCGGTATAAGCCATGAGCATATGTGGTGGGATCAATGGCAAAAAAAACAATTATCGTGCACTTTTTTACCCGCACGTCACTGGTCACAGCGAGGGCTGTTCGATCGGAACACTTCTTTGTGGGGTAGCTGGATGGTTCAGGACGAGCATAATACCATTTATTTTGGCGGGGACAGCGCATACGGCGATCATTATGCAACCATCGCACACAACTTTAATACAATCGATTATGCTCTTTTGCCCATAGGACCATGCGATGAATCACTGCGTGACGTGCACATGAACGCTGAAGAAGCTGGAAAAGCGTTCTTGGATCTTCAAGCGCATGCGTGCATTCCTATGCACTTTGGTACGTTTTTGCTCGGGGACGCAGATATCGATCTTCCTCTTAAACGGTTTATCGCGTGGTGGGAATCACAAACGCTCACTGCAACTAAACAACTGCTGCTTCCGCAACAACAAGGGCTTCGCCCTTGAACCGACGACATAATATAGCAAGTCAAATATTTCTAGAACGTGTAGGAAATAAACAACGTGCATCGCGTATTTGTCACCATCTGGTTGGGGACAACGGAAGTATTTTGCTCATAAGTTCCAAGGGCACCGTCAAACGAATACATGGCTTCCGTAACCTCTACCTCACCAGATATTTCGACCGGACCACCACGCCACACAACCCGTGGAGCAACACGAAAAGTGCAGGAAACCGGTATCTGCAAAGGATACCCAGTATCATAGATCTTAAATGGATACGGACTGTCCTCGGTAACCGGATACCGCAAAAAATCACATGAACCACCAAGATATTTTGCTGCAGCAAAAAAGCCACCTACCAACCAATTCTTGTTTATTTTGTAATCGGTATCAATCCATGCGCCCATAGCCTTGAGTTGAACATACTCACGAACACCCGTTATTTTATCTTCGCTACAGACACCGTAGCCGCCTAAGATTGCCTGCTCTGGTGAGTTATATGCGTAAAAGCCTTTTATGCGCAGGCTCGCCTTTTCGTCCGTCCACGAACCAAAGAGCATGGTTATCGGACTTACCACCATCTCGTCAGTTTGAGAGACAATAACCGTGTCGCCATCCTGATTTTTTCCTCCTGTGCGAATACGTGGCCGAATAGCTTTAATGTCGACACCCCCTCCCCATAACAAACGTCCCGAATTGATATGCAGCTGCATATCAACCGCAGGGGCACAAACCCATTGCATATATCGCGGCGATGGACCCAGCGGACCGGGCGAAGCAAAGCCTTGTTGCATACAGAGCGTAACAAGCACTCGGAAAAACTGTTCATGGGTATACACATAACGAAATTGCGGTGCAAACGCCTGAATATCAAATGGAGCACCACGGTTTGAACTGACAACATGAGGATAACAGTCAAGTAATGTCATTGGATGCAAAAACTGCCCCAGAAGCAACAGGTTCGGACCATGTTCAAGCATAACGGTCGCATAGCGCAGCTTGAAAGCAAATGGATGCTCCTGGGTTTCATTGGAAATTCCTAAAAAATCACCCTCTATGACACCGTCACCTCGCCAGGTAGGTGTTACATCGGTACCAAATTTGACACCGAGACGCGAATCTAAAAATGACAATCCCATTTGCGGGCACGCATTAAGATCGACACGCCTTTGATTTTCTGAAGGATTGTTGACCGGCCCGGACCACTCTATGGGTCTAGGAAGAATCGCAGCATAATTATCACGAACACCATATATTTGTCGTGAGTCGGCAAATCCAAAGCCTCGTACCGATCCATACACTTTTACATAAGTTCCAGGCTCAGGATAACCGGAAGGTAAAATGAGTTCTCGAACCGCATATACACGCGCGCATAAACAGATCCCTAGTGCCAATAACCCATACCCTTTTTTTACGTTCATTCTTTAACCTTTTTTAGCTCTTTTTATTCGCATATACCTTTTCAAACCACTGATAGAGAGTTTGCGGATCACGCTCAACAACTCGCTGATCAAACAGAGCATATTGATCGGGTTTGCGCATAACGTATTGTAAAGCGTTATCATACTGATGCATAGTTTCTGAACTGTAAAGAGGAAGGAGAGCTGCTTTACATTTAAAATAATCAAGCTCGGCTAAAACACCGGCGCCAGATCGACTTACGACGCAATCGGCTGCCTGCAACACATTTTCGATCTGTTCAAAATAGGATGCAACAAGAGCGTCTATACCTGCGTTTTGATACATTGCCTGAATTTCTGCAACGGCATCAGATCCGGTTTGATGAATAATAAATAATGCACTTTTATCAAAAAATGTGCTCCCAGAAAATTTCTCGGTAATCTTCCCCATTAAGGTATTAAGAAACGTAGATCCCTGAGAGCCTCCAACCACACAAATAACAAAACGATCAAGAGGAATTTGGAGCATTTCACGCGCTTGTGCTGAAGATTTTTTGTGCGTTGAATTAAATCGAATCGGGTATGAGCTCAGTACAAATTTAGTACGCGCAGGCAAATAACGCTTTGTTTGCTCAAAACATCCACGAATCACTACGCGTAGACGAGCAAGAGTTTTTATAGCCTTGCCCGGCACCACATTGAGCTCGTATGCCTCAAAATTTTTAAACAGCATTTTAGATGCGCACCATACGGGTAAAGAAATATACCCACCCATACTCATCACTGAATTCACTCGGTAACGCGTAAGATAATAGAACGATTTAATAATCGCCCATACAAAAGAACACGACCAAGGCAATAATCTCAAACGCAATCCGGGAAAATTTTTGATAGCAAGAGGACAGTGAATAACCCAATCATGCTGAGCAACAATCTTACGATCAAGATCTTTTTTTGTGGTGATACAAATCACACGCGCTTGTCCGCATTGTCGGAGTTTTGCTGCATAAGCAATACCTGGTAAAATATGACCGCCAGAAGAACCGGCAACAATACATATCGTTTTTATTTTTTCTTTCATAAGTTTCTTTTTTTTTAATTATGTTAATGAGACATACAGCGTGCAAAAAATATTTTCATGTACCCCTGTAATTCAACATCTGTAATAGCATTAAGCGCGTGCTGCTCTTGTTGATTAAGTATAGGCATCTCAAATGGCTTTACCAGATGAGCAATCTCTTTTTGAATAGTTTTCTTTTTTTTGTGTATCACACTATCAGCTGCAATGAGTCTAAAACGAATATCACAAATGTCCGCATCCGGACATGCCTTTTTTATAGATGCAACAATGTTTGGACGAAGATAAAAAAGTTCATGCATTAAACAATAGTCGTACACGCCTGCGTACACGATGCCACGCTCAACTTTTTCACAACACATATGTGAGCTTAATGAACCAACAATCGTGTTCCAGCGTGTAAATAAACGGCGTTCCCATGGAAACTTATTATCGTCTACTAAAGAGTTAACCAAAGATCCAAGTGTTCTGTATGTATCCATTGAAATATCTCGCATTATTTTTTACTAACAACATGAAGACAAATACTTTAAAGGGCTCTGCCCTTTAACCCGTGAGGGTTTCACCCTCAACCCACAAGGGCATTCGCCCTTGGCCCGGTGACATAATACATAAGCTCTATTCTTGAACTAAATGCATATATGTATAACGCCAAAAGGCATGAGCACTTCCAGGCATAGGAATAGTACCATAAAGAGTAGCAATCTTTTCAAATGTGCCCAGACGGTTCATTTCTAAAACATTTTCGCTACATCCTTGCATAATCATATCGAGAATATCGTGAGTCTGATAAACCTCAGGACGGACTTCCCTGACGTATTCATCAAAAGCAAGTGGATCCATATGCTCTTTTTTTTGTATCAGTGCAACCATACGCGCAACAAAAGCCTCAATGTCAACTCGGGACTGGTCCTTGCTTGCATGAATGTTATTTTTTAGCTGCTCAACACTTACCCGAGATACTATCGTAGGCAATACTGCATCAAGTCGCTCAGCCGTGAGCAAAAAGAATACGTTTGGCTCGGACTCTTCGAGTAGCTTAAGCAGCATATTTGCACATGCTGGAGGCATCCAATCGATACGCTCTATGACAAAAAACATATCGTGATCAGCGCGATAGGTTATAGAAGAAAATAACACATCCAAGTCACTGCGCTTATATGAACCTATGTTACTCGGCGTTATCCACAATAATTTTGAGCATTCATGAGTTACAATGCGTTGAAATAATGCACACTCATTCAATTGATTACAACCGCAAAAGTGAGCATGAATAACATAGTGAACATGTTCACGCGCTATTTCTTGTGGCGCTAAAAGTAACGTAGCTATTGCATGTTTTTTATTCATATGGCGTCCGCCATTCCGGGCATGAGTAAGTACGATTTGATTGAGCAATCAGCTTCGTGGGTAAACAAAAGAGCTTCGGCGCGCTCAGATAGGCGTTCTTTTTAAGTAAGCAAAAAACACTATGAGTAGCTTCGAGAGTACACATTTTAGTGAGCTTCGCTATATTTGTATGCTACAGAGGTCTTGTATTATGTTACCAGGTCAAGCCTACGGCCCAAACGGTACGTACTTACGTTCGTTATGGAGCGCTGGAAGCTTATTTGAAAGAAAAATTTATGAAAAAAAAATGTCACCTCAAACTTGTAATCGAACCCGGCTGCATAGGCTGCGGAGGGTGCCAGTACCATGCTCCCGAAATATTCACTATCGAAAATCACGTTTCACACCTACGTCCTGAAGTAACAGAAGAAAGTCTTTGTGTATTTCAAGAAAAAATAAACAGGGCAGCGTTAAACTGCCCTGTTCGTGTCATTAAGCTTATACCCACTCAAGACGAGCAACTTCAGCCGTGTCAGAAACACGACGACCGAGAGGAATGATACGAGTGTATCCACCTGGACGGTTAACATAGTTTGGCGCAATATCTACAAAAAGTTTTTTGAGAGCTTCTGCTTTGTATGGCAAAAGCATTTTTGCGCGACGACATGTGTTCATGTCGTTGCCCTTGCGAGCTAATGTAACAAGTTTTTCAACAAAACGACGCACTTCGCGAACTTGTGCTTTGGTCGAGGTCAAACTACCGTGTTCAATGAACATAATTGTTTGATTACGAATAAGCGCGGTTCTGTGCGGAGCTCTGAGATTAAGTTTTCGCGAATTAATTTGATGTTTCATGATCGTTATTCTCTTTCTTCCAACTTCGCAAGTTCTTCATCCGATATAGTCATACCAAAGGACAAGCCAAGCGAGTTAATGCGTTCTTTTACTTCGTCAAAAGATTTTTTTCCAAAATTCTTAATCTTAAACACGCTGTCTTCGTCCATGCGTGCAAGATCAACAATACGTTTGATTCCCGCATTGGTTAGGCAATTGTGGGCACGTACAGATAATTCAAGTACATCAACTGACTTGAGCAAAATTTTACGAGGATCTTCTTGCTCAGACACAATTTCTTGTTCTTTGAGTTCTTGTGTTTCTGTTTTTTCAACTTCTTTACAAGAAAGCTCATTGAAAGGAATTTCAGTAATACTCAAAAAATGTTCAAGCTGAGTACGTAACACAGAAACAGCATAATGCATAACATCTACGGGTGTTTGCGTGCCATTCGTTTCAATAGTAAGAATCAATTTATCATAATCAATATCATCTCCCACACGAGTTTTCACCACATCGTATGCCACGCGTGTAACAGGTGAGAAGAATGCATCAAGATAAATTCTTTCATCTTCTTGCAAAGCGGTTCCGAGCGGCCAACGTGCTGTTTGATAGCCACGTCCAGGCTCAACAAAAAACTCTACGTCGATTGATCCACCTTCAGAAATATGTGCAAGCACATGATCTTTATTCACAAGTTCGATGTGATCATCCGCAACGATATCTGCAACGACTACAACGCCAGAGCTGTTCTTTTTTAAACGCATTTTACCAGCGCGTCCATTAGTGCTCTTGACTCGTATTTCTTTAAAGTTCAGCAAGAGCTGCATCGCATCTTCTTCGATGCCTTCTATGGCAGAAAATTCATTATTGATACCCTTAACGATAACCGAAGTTACCGCAGCTCCTTCAATTCCTCCAAGAAGTATGCGTCTCAGAGCCGTTCCTAAAGTAATACCAAAACCAGGTTCAAGCGGTTGCGCAAACAGTTGCCCATAAAATGGCGTTAATGTTTTCGAGTCCCACTCAAGCTTTGGTATGGTTAAAGACTGGTATTCACGTTTCATCTAAAAAACTCCTACTGAGCGTCAAAAAACTTATACTTAATCTAAATCAATTTATTACTTCGAATACAACTCAACAATAAGATATTCTTCGATAGGAGCTTGTATATCAGTACGAACAGGCAAACGTAAAATTTTGCCACCACGCAGCTTCTTATCATCTTCAAGCCACTCAGGAACGCGCACACCACTGTTAAGTCGCTTATCAACAACAACACTCAAAAGCCCTGCGCGAGCTGTTGAACGATTCGAAAGGCGTACTTCATCATTTACATCAACAAGTGATGATGGTGAAGTTACCTTTTTACCGTTGATAGCAATATGTCCGTGCACAATCAACTGACGAGCTTGTTGACGAGTCGATGCAAGCTTCAGACGATATACAACATTATCAAGACGTCGTTCAAGAAGAACTAACAGCAAAGAACCTGTAGCTTCTTGACTTTTGGTTGCAATATCAAAAAAACGCTTAAATTGACGTTCACGCACGCCATACATTTTTTTAACTTTTTGTTTTTCTTGTAACTGACGACCATACTCGGTCAATTTACGCGTTCTTTTAGTAGGGGTAGTTTTTTCCCCGCTACGTGACTCGCGATCTGTTCCTGTAGGCACACTTTTCATTGAACTCATCGTTTAATCCTATTGATCACTCTCTAAAAAACTACTTTAACAAAATTATACACGACGTTTTTTAGGAGGCCTGCAACCATTGTGTGGAAGCGGCGTTACGTCGCGTAAAAACGTAATATTGAAGCCTGAACCCTGAAGAGCTCGCACAACAGCATCACGGCCTGCGCCAGGTCCTGATAAGTTCACTTCAACCGTTTTAATACCCAAACCACTCATATCTTTTGCCATGGTTTGTGCGATTTGTGTTGCAACAAAAGGAGTTCCTTTACGGGAACCTTTGAAACCCATCTTGCCTGCACTTCCACGGAAAAGCACATCGCCTTCCATGGTCGAGACCGTCACGAGAGTATTGTTGAAACTTGATTTCACATGAACAATCGCTGAATCGACATGTTTAAGTTTTTTTGCTTTTTTATACGCCATATTACATCCTTACCTGCGTTAACTATTTCTTAGTAACTGCACGCTTAAGCGCAACAGCAGAACCTGCTTTACGTGGTCCCTTACGTGTACGTGCGTTAGTCTTTGTACGCTGTCCGCGAACAGGAAGAGATCTTTTATGTCGCAAACCACGGTATGAACCAATGTCCTGCAAACGACGGATATCCGCACGTTCTTTTTTACGCAAGTCACCCTCGGTCATATAGTGCGCAGAAACTTCACGTTGAATTGATGCAACTTCTTCATCAGAAAGATCTTTCACACGTGTATCAAAATTAATCTTAACTTTCGTAAGAATATCACGCGACGATTTGAGTCCCAAGCCAAAAACGTATGGTAATGCATACTCGATACGTTTGTTACGAGGAAGCTCCACGCCATCTATTCGTGCCATTATCTGGTCCTCTTGCTGTTATTGAAATATATACCTACTTAACCTTGTCGTTGTTTATGACGCGGATTTTTTTTACAAATAACGCGTACGACGCCCTTACGGACGACAATTTTACAATCACGACACATAACTTTAACTGATGTCTGAACCTTCATGAACAATTCTTTCGATCTCGTCTACTGATTTATTCCACTTTGACCGCTTTTATAGCGTAACACAATACGACCACGACTTAAATCATACGGAGATATTTCAAGTGCAACACGATCACCAGGCAAAATACGAATGTAATTCATGCGCATCTTTCCGGAAACATGCCCTAAGATAACATGTCCACCCTCTATCTCAACGCGAAACATCGCATTAGGAAGAGTCTCTTTAACGATTCCGTCTATGCGTATTACATCTTCTTTCTTATGACTCATTTTTTATGCCTCTTACAATTTCGTAATCACTTCTGGCCCGTGTTTGGTGATAATCACCGTATCTTCTACATGTGCAGCCAACAACCCGTCAGTTGTTACCGCAGTCCAGCCATCTGGTAAGATGTGAACTGCATAATCGCCCTCGGTAATCATTGGTTCTATCGCCAGAGCAATTCCTTCGATAAGCTCAGGTCCAACCCCAGCCTTACCAAAATTCAAAATCTCCGGGTCTTCATGCATGCATAAACCGATGCCATGGCCTGCAAAATCACGCACAACTTGATAACCATACCCTTCAACAGTTTTTTGAACTGCTTCAGATATGTCACCAACACGCTTTCCTGCAATCATGTGCTCAACTCCTGCATCAAGAGCCGCATATGCTGCTCCAACAAAACGATCAATTCGTTTATTAGAAGGTCCCACAGCAAAACATCTCGTCATGTCTGCGCACAGACCATTGCGTTTTGCGCATATATCAATTTTTACTAAATCACTATCTGTTATAAAACGTGTTTCGGAAGGAACTCCATGAACCACTTCCTCGTTAACAGAAACACAACTTGCATGTCTGTATCCTCTGTAACCTTTAGCCTGTGAAACAAGCCCACGTTTATAAAGCTCTTTTTCAGCAAAAAGATCTATCTGTGCCGTTGTCAAACCGGGTTTAACATAGCTTTTCAGCTCTTCAAAAACTTCGGCCAACAGTTTACCCGTCGAGCGCATAATGTCTAATTGCTGCGCTGTTTTGGGTTTGAGAACACAGGATATGTTACGATCTTTTTTCATGTATTAATCTATCACAAATAAATGATTTTTTTAACATCATCGCTGGCCTAAAAGGCGATCTTTTATCCGTCCGACCGATAAGAAACCCTCATATTTATGTTCTATGAGATACGCTTCTACCTGAGCCGCGAATTCAAGAGCAACTCCAACCATAATCAAAAACGATGTACCACTGAGACGCATATCAAGCGAAAGCATAAATATGCGACCAAATATATTCGGCAAAATTGCCAAAATGCCAAGGTATATTGCACCCACAAGTCCTATTCTGTCGAGCAGATAATTGAAAAAATCTGCCGTTTGTTTTCCTGGTCGCAACCCTGGAATAAAACCACCATTTTTCTTGAGATTTTGTGCAAGTTCAAGCGGATTGTAGACCAATGCGGTATAGAAGAACGTGAAAAACACGATCAAAGCAAACATCAAAATGTTATACAAATACCCATATGCCACAAAAGATTCATTAATCGCTTTGAACAGAACAAATTTATCTGCAAGCAAACGTGGAATAAACAAAAAGAACCCAAGCACTGATTGTGCAAAAATCACGGGCATAACACCAGCGGGATTTATTTTGAATGGAATATAACTTGTCTGTCCCCCATATACTCGCTGGCCTACCACACGACGTGGGTACTGAACAGGAATCTTTCGATCGCCTTTTTCTAAAAAGACAATGGCTGATGTAAATATAGCAAACGCACATAGAATAAAGAGTGCCACAAACAATGACGTGTCACGTTGCACAACACTCTCAGCCATCTTAAGGATACCGTTTGGGAAACGCGCAACGATCCCGGCAAAAATGATCATGGAACTTCCATTCCCAAGTCCCATGAGCGAAATTTGCTCTCCGAGCCACATCACAAAAGTTGCACCAACAGTTAGAGAGAGGATAAATAGTATGCGGAAACCAATACCAGGATCCAAAATAAGATTCATATGCTCAAGCCACGTAATATACGTGATACTGTAAAAAATGCTTAAGCCAATAGTTAAATATCGTGTGTATTGATTGATAAGCTTTCGACCATATTCACCTTCCTTGTTGAGCTGCTCCAAATAGGGCACAGCCATCGAAAGCATTTGCATCATAATAGACGCCGTGATGTAAGGTCCTATGCCAAGAGCAAACACCGTTGCCGCTGATAACGAACCACCAGTAAACGCATCAAAATACGAAAGTAAACTTCCTGATGCATCCGAACGGCTCATATACTCGGCAAGCATTCTTGCGTTCACGCCAATGACAGGAATATACGATCCCAAGCGATACACTATAAGCACACCAAGGGTGAAAAGTAATTTCCACAACAGTTCTGGTATGGCGAAAATGTTTTTAAGCTTTCTCATCAAAGCCACGATACTACCTCTTTTCGATTATACGCGCTTCACCACCGCGAGCAACAATCGCATCGCGCGCTGCTTCGCTGAATGCATGCGCATTCACAACCAGTTTTTTTTGCAAAGATCCATTCGCAAGAATTTTAATCAACGTATCTTTCTTGTCTTTGATCAAACCCTTTGTAACAAGAGCAGCCATATCAATAACAGCGCCTTGTTCAAAATGGCTCTCTAGATCTTTGAGCGCAATGAGCTCATACGATGTTTTAAAATCAGCGTTGTTAAATCCACGCTTTGGTAAACGACGAGCAAGAGGCATTTGGCCGCCTTCAAAAAGTGGTCCAACTGTTCCACTTGTGCGAGCCTTTTGACCCTTATGTCCTCTACCGGACGTGCCGCCACGGCTTCCGCCTCTACCGATGCATTTTCTTTTTTTAAGAAGCGGAGTAAGTGTATGTAAACTAATCATGTGATCCCTTCACGACACTTTCAATACTTTTATCTCGCAACTGCGCAATGTGCTCAGCAGTACGCAATTTAGCAAGAGCGTTCAGTGTTGCCTTAACTAAATTTTGGCCACATCTTGATGGTCCAATAGATTTAACAAGCACATCACGAATACCCACTGCCTTCATAACTGCGCGAGCAGCACCACCAGCAATTAATCCTGTTCCTTTATATGCCGAGCAAATAACAACCTTTGCTGCGCCATGAGAACCTTCGACGTTGTAAGGAATCGTTGTGCCACGAACACTCACCGAAATGAGATTTTTGCGTGCACTCGTTGTTGCTTTAGCAATAGCCGACGAAACTTCGCGACTCTTGCCAAGACCCATTCCTACGTTACCTTGTTGATCACCCGATACGACAAAAGCTGAAAATGAAAAGCGTTTACCACCTTTAGTAACCTTGGTAACACGATTTACACTTACAACGGTATCGACAAATGTTTTTTCTGCCATGAACCTTCCTCTGGAAGACTAAAGTTGTAATCCGCCTTCTCGCAAACCTTCTGCAAGAGACTTCACGCGACCGTGGTACAAATATTGTCCACGATCAAATACTGCAACGCTAATACCTTGCTCTTGTGCTCGCTTTGCAAGCTCTTTGCCGATAGCAAAAGCAACCGCTTTTTTATCGCCCGAGATATCTTTGAGCTCAAGAGAAGAGCAACTTGCAATAGTCTTTTGCTGCGCATCATCTATGAGTTGTGCGTATATGTGCGACAAGCTGCGAAACACGCTCACACGAGGCTTATCTCTTAATAATTTTGAACGTACACGCGCAGCGCGGCGAATCGTTCGTTGAGCTGTTTTTCTCTGTAATGACACTGTAAAACTCCAGTTATCAAATGTTCCTAATTAACTATTTCGTTTTACCAACCTTACGGAAGATCGTCTCATTGGCATACTGCACACCAGTGCCTTTGTAAGGCTCCGGAGCTCTCAGTAAACGTATTTTACTACATACCAATCCGAGAAGATTTTTGTCAGTTGATTTGCATGAAAGCAACTGACCCGTTTTGTCTATTTCGATCGTCAGACCGGCAGGCACTTCAAAATCGATCTTATGACTAAATCCAAGAGAAAACTGCAAGCCTTTGGCTGTTTTAACCGCCTTAAATCCAAGCCCAACAATACGAATTTGTTTTTCAAATCCTTTGTCAGCACCGATTAAAGCGTTTGCCATCAAAGCTCTGTGCATTCCCCATAAACGACTTGCTCCAGGAACTGATTGCCCCGGTTTTATCGCTATCGTTTTATCATTCAAAGTGATTTCCATCCACTCAGGCAAAACATAAACTCCAGAGTTCATTTTTCCCGTATAGTGTACTTCACTGCCAACAAGGCTCACTTTTACATCACCGAAAGCAATTGGTCGTCTTCCTATCTTTGACATCGCTTATCCTTCCCAATTACCAAACGGTGCATACAATTTCGCCACCAACAAGATGCTGTTTTGCTTCTTTGTTAGTTAGCAAACCACGAGATGTTGAAAGTATGGTAATACCCAAACCACCAACAACAGGAAGTATCTCTTGATAACCGCCAAAAGTGCGACGACCTGGAGTACTTACTCGTACGATTTCATGAATAACCGACTCAGCGCCTTTGTATTTCAAGACAACTTTTAATACTTTTTTAGCATCTTCGTCGCTAACCATATAATCAACAATGAACCCTTCTTCTTTGAGAATGCGGGCTAATTGTTCTTTCATATTCGAATGGGGAGCCTCAATAGAGCGTTTAGACGCGGCTATTCCATTACGAATATTGGTCAAAAAATTTCCAATAACATCTACTGACATACCAAAACCTCACCAACTAGCTTTTTTGACACCAGGCAATGTTCCACCCGAAGCGAGCTTACGGAAACACATTCTGCATGTCTGAAAGTATCGCATAAAGCCACGAGGACGACCGCACAAAAGACAACGATTGCGCTTTTGTGTGGTGTACTTTGGTTCGCGATTATTTTTTTCTATTAAAGCTTTTCTTGCCATCGCTTAATCCTACTTTCTAAAAGGCATGCCCAAACCTTTAAGCAATGCACGCGCATGCTCATCGTTCAAGGCACTTGTTTGAATAGTAATATTCAAACCATATGATTTATCACCAGCAATCGCTTCTGCCTCAGGGAAAATTGACCATTCTTTGATACCAAGATTATAATTTCCACGGCCATCCAATTTAACAGAAACGCCCTGAAAATCACGAACCTTTGGTAATCCAATGTTTACCAATTTATCAAAGAAAGCGTACATGCGATCACCACGAAGCGTCACACATGAACCAATCTTCATTCCCGTTCTGATCTTAAATCCTGCAATGGATTTACGAGCAGCGGTTTTACGACTTTGTTGACCAGAAATCGCGGTCAGCACGTCAGATATAAGAGTAAGTATCTTATTATCACCAACGGCTTCTTTAACTCCAACGTTCAACACGATTTTTTCCAAACGAGGAACTTGCATAACATTCTTAAGACCAAGTTGATCTTTCAGTTGACCACGCAATGTGTCTCGATAGAACGTAATCATGCGAAGCTTTTCTAACGAAGCAACAGAAGTTGTTTTTGCAACAACCTTTGTTTTTTTCGCTACTGGAGTTTTTTGTTTTTTTTCCATAAAAACCTCTTATGCCCTCAAAAAGCTTCGTTTGTTTTGCTGCTTATACGCACATTTTCGCCCGACTGTAATGTTTTAATGCGCACTCTGCATGGTTTTTTTGTAGAAGGGCAAATAGGCATAACATTCGAAAGATCGATGAACGCCTCTTCTTTGCGTATAGTCGACTGTTCACCTTGGCTGCGAGCCTTTACGTGATGCGTTTTAATCGCTACACCCTGCACCTTTACTTTACCTTTTTTAAGCAGAAGAGCAATGACGACACCGACTTTTCCTTTATCAGAGCCTCTCATTACCTGTACAGTGTCATTCTTCTTTATACGAAACATAATAAAATCCTCAATCAATCAAAGAACTTCAGGAGCTAATGAAATTATTTTTGAAAAACCACGCACACGAAGTTCACGAGCCACAGGCCCAAAAATACGTGTTGCTACTGGTTCTTCGTCTCCAACTTCTTTGATAATAACCGCAGCGTTTTCACCAAAACGAATATATGTTCCGTCTGCACGACGAAATACTTTTCTGGTTCTTACAATAACCGCAGTTACAACGTCACTTTTTTTGACTTTGCCACCAGGAATTGCTTTTTTCACTGCACATTTAATAATATCACCAATAGTAGCGCTTCTTTTACGTGTACTACCCACAATGTGAATACATTGTAAATCAATAGCACCCGAATTATCAGCAGCTTTGAGATATGATTCTTTAAGTATTGCCATCGTCACACCATCTTACGCTGTATGAGATTTAATAATGCGCGCAAGATACATGTATTTGGTTTTTGAGGTAGGTTTACCTTCAAAAAATTCAACTACATCCCCTGTGCGGGCTTTGCCTTCTTCGTCATGCACTTTATATTTCTTTGCGATACGCACGACTTTGCCGTATACAGGATGTTTCTGTGTACGTTCAATTTTGACCACAATGGTCTTGTCCATTTTATCAGAGATCACCGTTCCCACATACAAAGTACGACGCGGCGCTTCTTTCTTTTCAATCATTACTGAACCCTTTCAGCCGCATTAAGTACCTGAGATATATAGGTCAAACCACGAGCAATTTCTTTTTTCAACGCACGTTGATTTGTCGAAAATAATGGGTTATGTGAAAAACGTACACCCAAACGCAAAGCAAAAAGCTCTTGTCTGAGTTGTTCAACTTTCACAGCCGCATCTTGCAAAGGCAGTGTAGGCCACTCGACCGACCACTTATTCATTTTTTTTTCCATTATTGGACTACCTCTTGATTAGCCTTCCTAATAAGTCGAGTCTTCATAGGAAGTTTATATGTAACCGCTTTCAAAATTTCTTTTGCCGATGCTTCATCAACACCAATAAGCTCACAAATTATGCGCTCACGTTTGACAACAGCAACCCATGCTTCCACGTTGCCTTTACCTTTACCCATACGTGTTTCAGCAGGTTTTTTGGTAACAGGCTTATCAGGAAATACACGGATAACATATGAACCGGTTTTCTTCATCTTTTTCGAAATAGATACACGCATAGCTTCAATCTGTTGAGCAGTCATCCATACCGCTTCAACAGCTTGCAACCCGAAATCGCCAAAAGCGAGATCGCGTGCACCTTTCGAAAGGCCTTTTCTACGACCTCTTTGCACTTTACGAAATTTAATTTTCTTTGGCATCAACATGAGAATCTCTGCTCTCTACACATTTAATATTTAGGAAACTCGCTTATAATCGCCGCGACAAATCCATACCTTAACACCAATAATGCCATAGGTGGTTTTTGCTTCAGCAAGACCATAATCTATGTCTGAACGAATGGTATGAAGAGGTGAAGAACCTACACGCAACCATTCATCGCGAGCAATTTCAGCACCACCAATACGACCGGCGATTCTAATTTTAATACCACGTGCACCAGCTCTGAGCGAGTCTGCTGCAGCTTTTTTCATAGCTTTTTTATAGCTACCTCTACGTTCAAGTTGATCGGCAATATTACGCGCAACTAAAACTGCCATCAATTCCGGCGATTTAACTTCTTGAACAGAAATTTCAACGATAGAACGACCAATTTTCTTTGCTAATTCTTTACGCAATGTATCGATTTCTTGGCCTTTTTTACCAATAACAACTCCTGGACGGGCCGAGTGAACAATCACACGAGCACTGTCAGAAGTCTTTTCGATTTCAACGCGACCGATTTCTGCGCCGGCGAGGTGCTTTGCTATGAACTTACGAATTTGTACGTCTTCGTGAAGATTTTTGGCATAAGAATCGCGTCCAAACCAACGAGCATCCCAATCACGATACACGCCAACTCGAAAGCTGATTGGATTAACCTTGTTACCCACGCTGTGCCTTCCTCTCTAAGCGAGTTTCGATCACTACAGATATATGACTAAAACGTTTGCGCTGTATTGACGCACTTCCGCGCGTACCTGGTTTAGAATAACGGTAGATCGGTCCTTGATCCACACGAATCTCTTTTATAACCAAGTCTGCAGACGCGTGATTTTCAAGACTCGTCGCGTTTGCAACAGCAGATGCGATAACTTTTTTCATAGGCTCAGCGCGTTTTGTTTTGTACGTCGAAAGCCAGTTGATCGCATAAAGCGCACTTTTACCCCGAACAACATCGGCAATTGGCCTTAATTTGTAAGGAGAAATTCGAACATATCGAGCTTTTGCAACAAAATTCATTTCTATTTCCTATATTATGACGCTTTTGCAGCTGGTGCTGCCGCAGGAGCCGAAGGAGCTGATGATTCAGACTTTCTTTGACCACTGTGAGCACGCATTGTACGCGATGGAGCAAATTCACCCAATTTATGACCAACCATATTCTCAGTCACAAAAAGAGAAATAAACTTTTTACCATCATGCACAGAAAATGTTATACCAACAAAATCCGGCAAAATGGTACTGCAACGCGACCATGTTTTAATAACTTCGCGCTTATTTGATGACTTTGCCTTTGCTACTTTATCGAGCAATTTTGGCTCAACAAAAACGCCTTTTTTGGCGGATCGAGTCATGTATCGCTACCTTTCAGTCTTATTTTCTTCGTTTAACAATCAAAGGGTTTTTACGCGTACGCGTTCTTGTTCCCTTGCTGCCCTTACCCCATGGAGATACCGGGTGAGATCCAGACTTAGAACGACCTTCACCACCACCATGAGGGTGATCGATTGGGTTCATAGCCATACCACGTACGGTAGGACGAACACCCAAATGACGTTTACGACCAGCCTTACCCCACGTGATGTTTTTATAATCAGCATTCCCCAGAACGCCAACCGTAGCCCAACAATCAAGACTTACTAAACGTATTTCCCCAGAAGGCATACGTAATGTAGCGTAAGACTCATCTTTACCAACGATCTGAATTGATGTTCCTGCTGAACGAGCAATTTTTCCACCCGTTGCTGGTCTCAATTCAACGTTGTGAATCATAAAACCAACAGGTATTTTTGCCAAAGGCAAAAAATTACCTACACGCGCTTCAACATCAGTTCCAGCCATCACTTCAGAGCCAACCTTGATACCATCCGGTTGCAAAATATAACGCTTTGCACCTGACGGGAAAACCACCAAGGCAATACGTGTATTACGATTTGGATCGTATTCGATTGCAACAACCTTACCAGGTATATCGCGGTCTATACGTTTAAAATCAACAAGACGATACAATCGGCGGGCGCCGCCACCTTGATGGCGCATAGTAATGCGTCCATAAGCGTTACGACCACCTTTTTTACGCAAACCGCAAACGAGATTTTTTTCTGGACGTTTTTTGGTTAAATCGCTCGTATCGACAAATGTTTGAAATCTTAACGAAGCGTTCCGCGGTTTTCTTGTTATTATAGCCATTATTCTTTCCTTGCTTTATTGACCTGAACTCGCAGAACCATCATGAACAGGCACACTCAAACCACCAGCAAGTTTAGCAAATTGTCCCGGTTTAAGAGTGACAAAAGCTTTCTTGCGTGTTTTACCAAAGAAAACACCTTTTTTGTTTTTCTTTTGTTTGCCTTTAATGTTCACCGTGCGTACCGTGACAGCATCAGCATCAAAAAGCATTTTAAGTGCTTTTGCAATCATAGACTTGTTCGCACGAGGATGTACCTCAACAACAAGATCTTCATTGTCTTTGTTAAGCCTATAGGCTTTAGTGGTAACCCATGGCCCTTTTATAACTTCGTAAATGCTCAAATCCATGCGTTCACCATCTCGCTAAACAGATCAAAGTCTTTTTCTGAAAATACCCAATTAGCAGCGTACGAAAGCGTATATACGTTTGGTTGATCAAACATAAGCATTTGTACATACGGCAAATTTGCACATGCACGTTGCAACAGTATATCATCAGAACGCACAAACAAACAGACCTTTGTATCTGATAAACCAGCATTAACAAAAACATTTTGCATGTTTTTTGTTTTCAAAGCATCTGCAGAATTTTGTGCAAAATCAATTGAAAATACTCTTTGAGCTTCAAGGCGATCATGCAGCAACTTTTGTAAAGTTGCGCGCATTACCGCGCGAGAAACTTTAAGCTCACGAACTCTCGCTACAGGTGGGAATGTTACTCCACCACCGCGCCACAATGGAGAACGCGCAGAACCAGCACGCGCACGGCCGGTACCCTTTTGTTTCCATGGCTTACGATTACTACGTGATGTTAATTCGCCCCTGGTTTTTGCTGCTACAGTTCCTTGACGCCAGTTTTGAAGCAATGTGCGAATGCACAATGCATAACTCTCTGGCGAAAAAGATTCAGCAACGTCCGCAAGAAACGGAAAAACGTCAGGCGATATCGTTTTTTTTGTTGTTTTATCCATGATAATCTAACCCTTCTTATCCGCTCTAGCTACGTTTTTTTAAATAGATTAAAGATCCAACCTTACCAGGCACAGATCCTTTTATGAGCACTATTTTTGATTCGGGAGCAACTCGAACCACCTTCAGATTTTGCATCATGCATCGATCGCCACCCATGTGTCCGGGCATTCCTTTTCCTTTAATAACACGTCCTTGACGACGCATAAAACTTAAAGAACCAGGATGACGACCAATACGGCAACCGTGACTACCATGACCACCAGTGAAGTTGTATCTTCTTACAACACCCTGGAAGCCTCTGCCTATCGTTTCACCGACAGCGTCAACAACGTCACCTTCAGCTAGAAGTGATGATCCGTCAAAAACTGAACCTATTTCTAAAGAAGCATCAACATCTTCACTTAAAACAACTTCACGTATTGAACGGAAATATGTTTTAAGAGATTTGAGCCATTCTTTGTCGAATGGTTTATCAGTATAACGATCACGCAAGCATCCAAGCTGCAAAGCACTGTATCCATCAACAGCATCTGTTTTGATCTGGGTTATAATCCAGTCAGAAACATCAACAACTGTCACAGGAACCACTTTGCGATCACTAGCAAAAATCTGGGTCATGCCTACTTTTTTGCCCCAAAGACCAGCTTTCATTCTCTATGACCTTTCTCACTTAATCTCTACGTCAACACCAGATGATATGCTCAATTTCATGAGAGCATCCATAGTTTGATCCAATGGGTTAATTACATCTAATACGCGTCGGTGTACTGTTAATTCAAATTGCTCACGAGACTTTTTATCAACGTGTGGCGAACGCAACACGGTAAAATATTTCGTTTTGTTAGGAAGGGGTACCGGCCCCACTATCGTGGAACCGGTCCTTTTAACCGCTAAAGCAACTTGGCGAACAGCCTTGTCGAGCAATTGATGATCGTATGATTTAAACGTTAAGCGAATCTTTTGTTTTTTCATCAAAGCATCCAACAAATTCTGGTTTTTACCAAATTTACTCAATAATTTCTGTTACGACACCGGAACCAACCGTTCTGCCACCCTCACGGATTGCAAAACGACCGTCTTTTTCCATAGCGATCGAAGTGATAAGCTCAACTGACAACTCAACGTTGTCACCTGGCATTACCATTTCGCGACCAGCAGGCAATGATACCACGCCAGTAACGTCCGTTGTTCTGAAATAGAACTGTGGACGATATCCGCCAAAGAATGGGCTATGACGGCCACCTTCATCTTTGGATAAGATGTACACTTGGCATTTGAATTTCTTGTGTGGTTTTACAGATCCCACTTTTGCAAGAACCATGCCACGTTCAATTTCTTCTTTCTTGGTACCACGCATCAACAGACCAACGTTATCACCAGCAGTACCTTCATCCAGAGTCTTTCTGAACATTTCAATACCGGTGATTATTGTTTTGTAGTTTGCGCCAAGCCCAAGAACTTCAACTTCTTCGCCTACTTTTACGCGGCCGCGTTCAATACGACCGGTAGCAACCGTACCACGACCAGAAATAGTAAACACGCCTTCGCAAGCCATCAAGAAAGGCTTATCAACTTCGCGTTTTGGTTCTGGAATGTAGGTATCTAAGGCATCCATCAGCTTTAAAATTGATTGCGTGCCGAGTTCACTATCTTCGCCCTGAAGAGCCTTGAGAGCCGATCCGCGAATAACTGGAGTTTTGTCACCAGGAAAGTCGTACTTGGTGAGAAGCTCTCTAATTTCTTCTTCAACCATGTCAACCATCTCTGAATCATCCACCATATCAACCTTGTTAAGGTATACAACGATGTATGGAACGCCAACGTTTTTAGCAAGCAAGATATGCTCACGCGTTTGAGGCATTGCGCCGTCAGCAGCAGAAACAACCAAAATTGCGCCATCCATTTGCGCAGCACCGGTGATCATGTTTTTCACATAGTCAGCATGGCCTGGACAGTCGATGTGAGCGTAGTGACGCTTGTCTGTTTCGTACTCAACGTGCGAAATAGCAATCGTAATACCACGTTCTTTTTCTTCAGGTGCTTTGTCGATTTGGTCAAAACGTTGTGCTTCTGCCAAACCTCTTTTTGCAAGAACCGTTGTGATAGCTGCAGTCAAAGTCGTTTTGCCATGGTCAACGTGACCAATGGTTCCGACGTTTAAGTGCGGCTTCTTACGGTCAAATACGCCCTTTGCCATAAAAACTCCTAAAATGGAATTACCACTATAGCGAAACTCACTTAGACTTGCCCACATGTATGTGCGAAAATACTGTAATAATCGTATATTTCACTAATGCACATGAGCGGGCCAAAATAGCGCCTGCTATAAAACATTAAAACTATTACTTCTTCTGAGACGCTACCAAAGACTCCTGAACATTTTTTGGAGTCTCTCTGTAACACTCAAACTCCATCGTGTAGCTCGCACGGCCTTTAGTCATACTACGCAATTGCGTTGCATAACCGAACATTTCAGCAAGAGGAACCTCTGCTAAAACGATGCTATTACCATTACGAGACTCCATCCCCAATATTCTTCCGCGTCGCGAGTTCAAATCACCCATAACATCGCCCATGTAATCTTCAGGAGTTTCAACTTCAACCTTCATTATCGGTTCAAGCAGTACCGGATCGGCCTTAGAAACACCTTCTTTAAACGCAAGCGATGCTGCAACTTGGAAAGCCATTTCAGATGAGTCGACATCGTGATACGAACCATCCGTCAAGGTTGCTTTCATATCAACGACGGGATATCCACCCAAAACGCCGTTATTTATTGCTTCTTTTAATCCTTTTTCGACCGCAGGAATATACTCACGCGGAACCGTTCCACCAACAACATCGTTAACAAATTCAAATCCTTTGCCACGCTCTTGCGGTTCAAACGTTATCCACACATGACCATACTGACCACGTCCACCAGACTGACGAATAAATTTACCTTCAGCTTCAACAAGCTTTCTGATGGTTTCTTTGTACGCAACTTCAAGTTTACCTTGAGTAACTTCAACCTTATGCTCACGTTTTAAACGATCAACCATAATTTCGAGGTGTAACTCGCCCATACCCTTGATAACAGTTTGGCCTGTTTCTTTGTCATATGAGAAGTAAAAAGAAGGATCTTCTTGAGACAATTTGCGTAAACCAAGCGTCATTTTTTCATAATCGCTCTTGCTCTTTGGCTCAACCGAAGCTGAAATAACAGGAGCAGGAATGTCTATTTTTTCAAGTAAAATGGGATGATCTTCGCTACAAATCGTATCACCGGTCATTGGATCTTTAAGACCAACGACACCACCGATATCACCTGCACATAACTCCGAAATATCTTCACGCTTGTCAGCATGGAATCGAACCAAGCGACTTACGCGTTCTTTGTTGCCTTTTGTCGAGTTATACACATACGATCCCGCTTTAAGCGTTCCCGAATATACACGCACGAAAGCAAGCAATCCTACAAAAGGATCGGTCATAACTTTAAAAACAAGACCAGAGAATTCTGCACTTGGATCAGCAGGACGGGCTTCCATTTTACCGGTAGCCAATATTTCACCTTCAATAGGCGGAATATCAAGCGGTGATGGCAAATAATCAACCACACCATCAAGCATCAATTGTACACCTTTATTTTTGAAGGCGCTTCCACAGAATGCAGGTACAACTTTACGTTCGACAGTTCCCTTACGTAAAGCCGCTTTTACTTCTGGTACTGTTATTTCTTGTTCATTTAAAAATTTATCAGCAAGCGCTTCATCAAAATCACATGCTTTTTCAACAATACGATTATACAAAACGTCTACTTGTTCTTTGTATTCATCAGGAATAGCATGTTCTTCAGGTTTCGCGCCATATTTATCATCACTTTTGAACACAAACATGCGTCGTGACAACACATCAATAATGGCATTAAAATCTTCTGACAAGCCAATTTGCATTTGCATAGCAATGGCATTTGCTTTGAGTTTTTTATTAATATCATCAACCACGCGCGCAAAATCTGCACCAACGCGATCAAGTTTATTAACAAAAATTATGCGGGGCACGCGATAACGATTCGCTTGGCGCCACACGGTTTCGGATTGAGGCTGAACGCCACCAACACCACAGAAGACCGCTACCACACCATCAAGCACACGCAAAGATCGACCAACTTCAATGGTAAAGTCCACGTGGCCTGGGGTATCAATAATATTGATATGATGACCAGCCCATACGCAACTTACCGCTGCTGACTGAATCGTAATACCACGTTCACGTTCTTGTTCCATCCAATCAGTTGTTGTTTCTCCCTCGTGAACTTCTCCGATTTTGTGGGTCACACCGGTATAAAACAAAATACGCTCGGTGACTGTCGTCTTACCCGAGTCTATATGCGCCGCTATACCAATATTACGATATTTCTGTAAGGGAACACTCATATCAACCTTTACCTTCTCAAATCAATGTGCTTATCACTACCATGCAAAATGTGAAAATGCTCTGTTAGATTCAGCCATTTTATGCACATCTGTACGTTTTTTAATAGCATTTCCACGGCCTTCAAAAGCTTCTAAAAGCTCGTTACCCAAACGTAAACCCATGGTTTTGTCTGGACGAACTTTAGCTGCGTTGATAAGCCAACGATATGCTAAGCCACGGCCACGATGTGGGGTAACTTCAGCAGGCACTTGGAAAACGCCACCGCCAACACGACGAGGTTTAACTTCAATCTGTGGAGTTACGCGCTCAAGAGCTTTTTCGAAAACTTCATAAGCTTTTTCATCATTGCCAACTTTTTTAGCAATGACATCCATAGCTTCATACACAATGCGACGAGCAGCATTTTTTTTGCCGCGCCACATAACAATGTTGATAAATTTTTGAATAATTTCTGATCCAAAACGTGGGTCTACACCAACATCACGGATAAAATTAACGGATTTACGACGTGCCATATTTTAACCTTCTTTAGTTTTTACTGCTTTTTAGGGCGTTTAGCACCGTAGCGCGAACGACCTTGACGTCTATTTTCAACACCCGCGGTATCAAGAACACCACGAATAATATGATATTTTACACCTGGAAGATCGGGCACGCGGCCGCCACGAACAAGAACCACAGAGTGTTCTTGAAGGTTGTGACCTTCACCCGGAATGTATGCGGTAATTTCGATTCCCGTGGATAACTTCACACGAGCAACCTTACGCAAAGCTGAGTTAGGTTTTTTTGGTGTTGTCGTGAACACACGAGTACATACACCACGCACCTGCGGCTTCTGCTTCATTGCAGGGCTCTTAGATTTATACTTTGGCTTTGTTCGTCCATGACGAACAAGTTGATTGATAGTAGGCATTGCACCAAATCCTAAAAATTGTAGAAGGTAAACATTATCGTTCAAACGTAAACGGGTACATGCATTTTGCATCCCAGAAGGCACCATCTGCGAACATCGCAGGCGAACTGCACACGTGGTTACGTACTTTTCTACGAAAACTGCTTGTTATTGTACATTTTTCATCATTTTTTGCAAGTAGAACCAAACTTTGTGTACGATAAAGAAAGCGTTTTTGTTCTAGTATATCTTCTATCGCGACCTCAAAGGAGCCATACGTGTCTATCTTGTCGATTCTTAATACTCTTACCGCTACCGCCCTCGGACTGTTCGGATTTGGTCTATTTATTGCGATACACGAATTTGGGCATTTTTTCTTCTGTAAACTTTTTAATGTCTTAACTCCGACATTTTCTATCGGGTTTGGTCCAAAACTTTTGTCAAAAAAAATAGGCGACACGCTGTTTACCCTTTCTCTGATCCCCTTGGGCGGATATGTAGAGATTGCCGGCAACGAAGAGGTTGGTCAGGGCGAACAAAAAGAGTCTGCTCGAGCAGACGAGCGATCTTTTAAAACAAAAAAAACGTATCAAAAAGTGTTGATCATGAGCGGTGGCATTCTTGCTAACCTCGTCTTTGCATATGCGGTACTGTTCTTTTTGTTTATCTGGGGCGCACCTGCATCAAAACTTTTATCGCCCTATGCACTTACCACAACGGTAGAAAAAGTACTGCCTGCAAGCGAAAAAATCAGTGCCAGCGCTTTGCACGAAAAAGATATCATCGTGTCTATTGATGGAACTGTGGTAGAAAACAACCCAGAACTTCTCGTAACAGTGATTGCAAAAAACGATAAGCCCGAAGTTCAAGTGGAAGTTCTGCGAGACAACCAAAAAATAATGCTGACCGAAAAACTCAATGAATGTACGCCCGGTAAAAAATATCTTGCCGTGTCACTAAAGACAGTAGCCGTTAAACCGCTTGCGATACCTGCAGCCTTTATGGCAGCAAACAATACGTTTGCACGGCTATCGGGACTTATCGTATCTGCACTCAAACAACTGTGTGCTCAGCGTACGCTTGAGGGCGCTGGTGGACCACTGCGCATTTTATCTGAAACTATCAAAACGGCGCGTACAAGCTTGTTACTTTTTCTTTTGTTGCTTGCATTCTTGAGCATCAACTTAGCGTTGATCAATCTTATTCCGCTGCCCATCTTTGACGGCGGACAAATCATCACCATTCTGATCGAAAAACTTATTGGTCGTGAACTGCCCGATAAAGCACGCATGGGCATACACCTGACCAGTTGGGCAATGATTTTGTTACTGCTGGCATACTTAACATACAAAGACTTTAATGCGCTATTCCCTAATATCAAAAAAAATGTCGTGCAGTTGGTGCACAAAATTAGAGTGGCATAAAAAATTATCGAACAAAAAAAACCTCGGGTAAAACCGGGGTCTTTTTGTTACCTGCCAGTACTGGATGCGCAGGAATAAAAGAGGAGGGCTTTTGACCCTCCTCTTTTATTCCAAAAAACTAGCGTGTTTACACGATGCTTGTTTAATTTAGTTACCACCCCTTATTAATCCAGGTCCCATGTGATGGACTTCTGGATTAATGGTGATTTTAACATCGTCTAAGTTTCCATGTACAACCATGCCATACTTTTTATCCCAATCTGCTTGGGCCTTACGACATTCTCTGTTGTAATCTGCTTGCACAGTTCCCATTGCTATTTGTTTCATGTCACATCGTGGCCTTTGGTCATTGATAAGCGGTTTGTCCGGCTTGGTACTTTTGTTAGGCTCTGGGGCATTAATTTGAACGGGCTCGGAAGTTCCTACTACACCAGAAGAATGGATAAGTACATAAAATGTACTTGCTTTTTGATCTCCTGCTTTCCATGGAAATGGCATAGCGTGTTTAAGTGCAAATTTATTTGGATTTTCTTCTTCATACACCCTGATTACCGCCAAGTCACTTGCAGGAATTTTTATCTCAGCCTTTTTCATTCCGGGCACCATTGTCATATGGTTTTTTATACCCAAGCCGTGAGCATCTATCTCAATCTTTGCTGCTTGTTTTTTCTGATTATCCACATTAACGATGATATCGGAACAATGGATCACTCCACCGGTAAGCAGCAGCGCTACGGCTGCTAAAGAAAATTGTGTAAATTTATTCATGAAAGCCTCCCTTTTATTTATGGTCTAATTTTATCTAAAATAGCGTGATTAATTTGAACCATTACCTCTATATAAAAGAATTTCTCCTCCGCGCTGCCAAGGCTTGACCTCTAGGCTGCCCATTTCACCAGGACGCTCTCCGCTAGGAATACCATTACGTCCGTAAGAATCCTTGCCGCAATAGGGTGGGCAAATCTGTATATGTTTCATCCCGTGACCTGGTCTTTGGCCATCAACTGGCATAATAGTTTCAAACGGTGGAAGATCATACTTTAGAGTTAAATTGTAGGTACTTGCTTCTTGATTACCCATCTTCCATGGTTCAAATTTTTTAGTATCCTTCAGAACAAATTTTCCTGGACTTTCTTCTTCATAAACTCTAATTGCCGCCAAATCGTTACCCCTAATCTCTATCAGCTTTTTTGTCATTCCGGGCACCATCGTTGTATGGTTTTTTATACCCAAACCGTGAGCATCAATCTCAATCTTTGCTGCCTGTTTTTTCTGATTGTCCACGTTCACTATGATATCGGAACATTGCACGATACCACCGGTAAGCAGCAGCGCAACGGCTGCTAGAGAAAATTGTGTAAATTTGTTCATGAGAACCTCCCTTTTATTTATGGTCTAATTTTATCTAAAAATGGCGTGATTAATTGGAATCACCGCGCAAAACAGCCCGTCCACCATGCATGATCCTGTCATTTTCGACAATACCACGGCCATCTTCTCTAATAGTGTAAATAAACCGTTCGAACTGCGGCTTGTATACGCTTACAAGCGTCCCATCAGCATTTTTTATACCAATTTCAACTACATCACTATATCGTCCAGAACCATAAAGTGGCGGAGTAATCGTGACATCTTCACTCTTACCATTAGCATGCGTAATGTGTACGGTTTTTGCTTGTTTTGAGAAATTGAAAATTGTGCCGTCCGCACATCGCAATGCACCAACCGAAAACAACGTTATAGCTACCAAAGAAAATTGTGTAAATTTATTCATTGAGAACCTCCTTTAAAATTAAGATGATAAAAAATAATTGCTATTATAAATAATAAATGGGGGGGGTGAAAAAGCAAGAGTTGAGATAAAAAAGTGTTTTAACATGCTCAAACAAAATCACTGTTTCCGCAATATGATCACACTATTCGCATTATTTTGGTGTGCAAAATTTTTATAAAAAACTTATGAAAAAGCGTCTTCAACACACGCAAAAAAAGACCTGGTTTTTTAGACCAGATCTTTTTTATTTTCTTCTAACTGAAAACACGTGTTACAATTTTTATTGCAACAACAATGTTTGAGCGTTACGCAACTTTAGCAACCTGCGCTTTATGTGGATGCTCAGGTCCTGCATAAATCTTGAGACGACGGAGCTGTGCGCGTGATTGCTTTGTTTTTGCAAGCATGCCCTTTACAGCGTGGCGCAAAATTTCGTCAGGGTGGCGCTTCATCATGTCCTTAGCTGACAGACTTTTTTGTCCGCCGATCCAGCCGGTGTACCAGATGTACTCTTTGTCTTCCATCTTATCGCCCGTAAAGACAACTTTTTCCGCATTAACTACAACCACGTAGTGGCCGGCATCAGCATGCGGAGTGTATTCTGGGTGGTCTTTGCCACGAAGCTTGTCTGCAATTTCTGTTGCAAGACGGCCAACGATTTTACCTTCGGCATCGATGACGTGCCAGTGTGGATCAAAGTCTGCTTGTTTTGGTGTAAATGAGCGATTCATGTCCATGGAAAAACTTCTTTCGAATCGATTTAACAGCAAAGCCAGTGTTAGCTCGCTTAAATATATTTCCTATTTCTAAGACTATTTGACCACGCATGCACAGAGTTTAGCGAACTTCGCTATATTTGAACGGGGCGTTCAATATTTAACTTTTGTCGAAAAACAATGCACACTAAGGCAAAATATGATCTTTAGGATAAGAAAAAAAGGCTTATCCGTCAACCGTAACCCATAAGGAGTTTTTATGTTTTCCGGTGAATTGTCATTCATCGTCTTGGTGCCGACTATCATTGTCATTGTATGCGCAGTTTTGACGCATAAAGTCCGTCTTGCACTTGCTTTTGGCGTGGTGTCAGCGGCTGGTATAGCAGCGCACGGGCATTTGTGGAAAACATGCGAAATAATTCTTCATGCATTGTATGGAACCATAACCGACTCCTGCCGCGTGTACACCTTTGGACTTTTGATCTGTTTGGGTATATTCATACGCCTCATTATTCACTCGGGAGGCATCAAGGCGTATGCCAAACGCATGGTGCATTACATCAAAACACCACGTGCTGCAGAGCTCACGACACTGAGTATTGCGCCACTGTTTTTTCTTGATGAATATTTTAGCAACCTGACCATCGGTTGCGTCATGAACCCTATTTTTGATTTTTTTAGGCATACCCGCGTAAAGCTCGCATACCTACTTAACTCAGTAGGCGCGCCCTGGTGCGTATTAATTCCCGCATCTAGTTGGACCGCTTTTTTGCTCGCAACCTTCAATAAAAATGGTATAAACACAACAACGGATTCCATTATTAACTCATCGCCATTCATGCTTTATATCATCCTTATACCCTGCATGATCTATCCTATTGTGAGTGTTTTTTCTGCATGGTTTATCAGTGCACGCTCCATATCTTTTGGGCCTATGCGTACACTCGAACAAGCTCATAATGAAGCGAAAGCGCCACAATCAGATGAGTGTAACAACTCGCATGCTGCAACCTCAAACTTTTTCGTACCGTTCGGCGTGTTTATGGGATCACTTATAATTTTGCTTGCCGGAACATACTCAGGCATTATTCCCACGCCAGCCGACACCCAAACACTCTTCTCGCTGTTATGTGCAAGCATCATTGCAGCACTGTTTACCATGGGCATGTTCTGGATAAAAAAAGTATTCAGCCACAAAGAAATTTTGTATGAATCCTGGATTGGCGCAAAAGAAATGTTCCCGCCCGTTATATTACTTCTGCTTGCCTGGATGTTTGGCAATATCGTTGACGCGCAACTACATGCAGGGACATACGTAGCACAACTCGTGTCACATAGCTTTGCGCTCTGGCTTTTGCCCTGCGTACTGTTTATCGTTGCAATGCTCATATCAGCATCGATCGGTTCGGCATGGGGAACGTTGCTGTTGCTCATACCTTTTGTTATCAACATATTTAGCACGCAAGCAACGATTGCCTTGAGCGTATCCCAAATACCTCTTATTTTGCCCATGCTCGGAGCGGTGCTATCGGGCTCAGTTGCAGGCGGGCATCTCTCGCCATTCCACGACCTGGTAGTCTTGGCGGCGACAAGCACAAAGGTTCCGGTATTTGAGCACCTTAAAACACAAATCGTATATTCAATACCGGCAATTATCGCAACGTTTGTAGGATTTTTGAGTATTGGACTCATGCTTAAGCTTGGGTACACACCAGTGATTTCATTAAGCCTTGGGCTTGGCGAAGCGATAATACTATGCGGCATCATTCTTACGGTTGTTAACTGGTGGTCACATAGAAAATAGTCATGTAACATGCAATTACCAAAAGAGGCGGGCCCTAAAACCTGCCTCTTTTTTTTGCTAGAAGCGGGTAGACAACATATAATGGAAATGTTGTTACTATTAAAGCTTTATTATGAGCCATTTTCAAGGAGTACTATAGTGAATAAAGTGAGTATAATTGTTTGCACCATGCTTCTTTGTTCAGGCGCAATGAGAGGTATGGAATTACACCAACAAAATCCACCAACAGCAGCGACATCTCAAGATCCACAAACAGCTCAATCTTCACAAGAATCTCGAACAATTGAAATCGCTCTCAATATTTGCCAACAGTTAATTGCAATACAAGAAAAGCAGCTGCAGGCCATACGAGCAAAGATTGATTTATTAATTTTAGTACAAAAAGATCTTCCCAATACCCCTATTCTCGTGGAACAAATTCAAAAACACCAAAAATGTATGCGACTCGCATCTCGAAATTTTGACCTAGGAAAAACAGAACTTCAAAAATTAAACTCCCAAGCTTCTCGTGATATAACTCTTCAACAAATAACCAACCTTTTACAATTGTGTGCGACAACAATAAATGGAAATACAAGAGTACTCACATCAATGACGATAAAAGCTATAGGCCCAAATCTCGAGAACCCAGACTTTAAAAATTTCTCATTAATCATTCAAACACGGGCTACGACAATATGCTCTTTGTTTGCAGAAGTTATAAACAAACTTGCCACAATTATTGAAGAAAAAACTCCATCGCACTCCCTACTCTCTCAACGTAACCTCAATCACATAAAACTAGCTGTCAAAACTACACAGGAAAAATTACAATCTACTCAACAAAGTCAAGATTCAGAAAGCATGTTTGATCAACAAAAAATAGCTTCAGATCTTATAGAAAATCAAATAAATCACTTACTATCATTGCTACCTGAAAACGAAACTCGTTCCACCGCCCCTTCTTCTGATCTAGAAGAAGATGATGAAGCCGAACGTTCTGATATCCGCAATATAATGCTTTTGCACCTCTTACTTCGAAATCTTAGCACAGCAGCTGAAGAACAAACTTCAACAACACAGAAAACCACTGCATCAAACCCTGAAAAAAAAGACTAATTCCTCTACTATTACAAAGTTGATCAATTAGATTTAATCGTAAAAACGAAAGAGCATGTATATGAAATATGTATTACGCACTCCCTTTGCATTCATGGTTATCTCTATTTTTACGTTGCAATCAATGAAACAAGAACAAATACCATTGACAATCACAACGGCAACACAACAAACTCCCGCTAGAGCTTCTCATAATGGTCTAAAACAATGTTTTTTGAGTACTGATGCAGAATTAATAGGTATGCATGAGATGCAGCTTAGCTTACTAAAAAAACAGTTATCATTAGTCCAATCATGCAAACCTAATCCACTATTTTTAGCAATGGAACAACGTATCATTGAAATCGTTCAAACAGATATTGATATGTTCAAGGCCACACACACGCACATGCAGCAAGCTCCAAAAATTTCCATACAAGAACAAAGAGCATTTTTGTCTGATCTATTACAAAAACAAAAATCGAACGTATTTTTTTTAAAGGCGCAGACAAGCATGATGAATACCATGCTCGAGCATTTATCTATTACACAATATATGGAAAGTCTCACAACGTTACGCTCTATTTTTGAAAAACAAATGTCACTTATAGAAAAACTCGAAGCATACACAAAACAGGGTGCAATTCAAAACCCTAAACAACAAAAAGCTCTTCAACTTCAATCAGAAGCTGTTTCGATTCTTCAGGAAAAAAGCAAAAGAACTAAGGAACTCTTCGACTCAATACAAAAAGCTCAAAAATATTTGGAAATAACAAACAATGAAAATACACAGACATATTTCAAAAACGCACTTAACTCCTTCATGTCCATGATATTAGAATATCAAAATCCGTGCACATCGTGCTTGCGGGGGCAAGTATGCCTCATATATGACCTATCAACAGATAACAGTATCTAAATTTTTTTTGTGAAGCTTGTACCATGATCAAGAAATGTATCGCTTTGAGCATATGTTTAGCTGGTTACTCGTGCCACGCAATGATTCAAATGCCACCAGCTCAAGAACTTAAAAAATTCTTTGCACAAGAGGGGCTTTCCGACTTCGTACAACGAACGGGTATTATTGAACTTCTTGCAAATCAAAATGTTTCGCTTTTTTATTTGTGCAATCTCAAACATAGCACTCTTGCATCATACAACATGCAGTTTGCTCAATATAGCGGTATTGATCGAACAAAACTTGCATGCACCATATATGCCATACGTGTCAAGCTTGATACATTGCTGGATAGTGTTTTTTCTCAAAAAAGCGTACCTTTGCACTGAAATATTTTATTACTGGTTCAAAACCGAAAGGTTTTTGTATGAACAAATCGATAATTCTCGTGATTATCATGAGCCCACTGTACAGTTCAGGTATACATGCAATGCAAACATGTGAATCAATCGCACAAACAAACGTTTCAGAAACAACAATTACCATGCCCTCAGCAGAAAAGCTCACACAAGAATTTGACCGCAGAGGACTTTTTGAATTTGCTCTTGTAACGCACATAATCGATACATGCGCAAAACAGAAGTTTTCACTTGCAGGAGTTGTTGGACTAAAAATACAAGCTATCTCCGCGTACTTAGCCTATCGAGAACAACGAAAAAATGATCCAGACTTCATGGACTTCTCCCACAATCAAAAATCAGTAAAACCTGATTTTGATCAATATCCCTTTTACGTAAGAGATCAAGTTGAAGCTATTTTTAATGAAATAGAAAAAGAACAGCCGCAAGCGCTGTAAAAAATGCTCTAGTAAAAAAGACGAAGAGCAGAGGATTCATAAAACGATCCTCTGCTCTTCGTCTTTTTTACGCTGAACAACTTATGGTGCCATAGTACGTTTTTGCACGGCAGAATAAAACAATGCAATCATTGTAATTGAGTAAAGATATAAAATCGTATACCAGAAAGCGGGTATATGATAATAATTCACCCACCACAGATATACGAACGACAAAGAAAACATGATAAACATAAGAAGTTTGTACAGACGTTTAACAAAAACAGGATTTGGGTAATGATCAAAAAAATTTAGGTTAATCTGAAGTCTGATTGTTTCGGGAAATACTATGGTGTAGGTATACACGCAAGCGCATGCAATGCTCATCAAAACTTTTATCAACACATCCAAAGAATGCGATGCTTTTACAAAGATCCATGGAAAAGTAAAATTCATAAGAGTTTGTAATGCGATAAGAAGTATGATGGTTGGTAGTTCTTGCTTAAATCGAACCAGACTATCTTTAAATATTGATTGATTCATAATATTCTCCAAATCATTTTATACACGCAGGGCCTCCCTTGTGGAGGTCCTGCTCAAATGATCTGACACTATTAAACTGGTCCTGTTGCAACTCCACCGGCAATACCAACGGCTATTGCGGCCACATTACTTGCAGCCTCAATAAACGGAAGAAACGTTGCTTCTAATGCCGCTGCAGTAGCAGGGGCGGCTGGTCCTGTCATTGAACTTGCTATAAATATCAAACCATGGCCTACAAAATGAACAGCAAATTTGCCTATCAAACAACCAGCAGTTGCTCCACCGACACCACCACCTAATCCGCGACAATGACCTCGTAAAACAAACTGTCCATCACTCAATTGATTGACAAAAATATACCCATTTTTAAGAAAACCTATGAGCTGAAAAGGCGTTCTTTCGCACAACATAGGCTCAACATAACAATTTTGAATTTCGTGTGCCACACCATTTTGCATAACATGAAAACCTTTGGCGTGATGCACAAGTCCAATTTCACCCAAATGAGTTGGTGCACAAATAGGAGAATGCTCAAGTTGAACCATCGCCTGAACAAGGCCACTAGAAAGACATACAGCAGTTAAAAACATTTTAACCCAAATCTTCATAGAAGAGCTCCTTGAAAAAAATATTTAAACAAAGCAGGTCAACAAAACATCCATCCTCAAATATCTTTCAAAAATCTTTATGTCAAAACAATAACAACAGAGCAAATAAAGCACACGTCAATGCTCTCAAAATACTTCTGGTAGAGCATAACCAAACAAATACAACCTAAACATATCACAGAAACAGCATTATTCAACAAAAAAATCAAGAAAACACTTTATTTACACAACTTTTTCTCAAAAAGCCTCACATATGGCAAAAGCCATTATGGCCCGCTCAAAAGTGTTTCTTGTTTATGTGATTAAATCACACTATTCATGATCATGGATGAGCAACGCTAAGTGGACTTCGCTATATAAAACATTGTTTTATCGATCTAATCAAACAAATATCATTTTTAATTTTTATGTTTAAAATTAAAAAAAAGTTTATGGCACGTACCGATTATCCTAAAAGAACGCAAAAAAGACTGAGAGCAGAAAATTTGAAAAATTTTTCTGCTCTCAGTCTTTTGTTTTGTTAATCAAAAATTATGCGTGTGCACGAATAAGTTTATAACCACCAAGTAGCAGGGTTGATAACACAAAAGCTCCCGGTATAAGCGAAGCAAAGTACGAAAGTTCTTTTTTTATTTGGTCTGGGCCCTGCACACTACGACCATTATATGTCATCATGAGTGTGCCCAAACGTAATTTCCGTATTTCCCATGGCGCAATAGCGAGCGCACACACACTGGAAGTTGCAACCGTCGATAAAAGCGCATGTTTTTGTGCAAACGAACTAAATCCTGGGATTGCCTTTAATACAAGGCTTGATGCAAGAGACCCCAAAACTAATTTAGTTATGAGTACTCCATCAATTACCTGAATTTTTGATGCGTATTTTATTCCGTTCCAAGAAGGTGGATAAAATGTCACGACGCCTGCCGTGCAATTGTGTGTAAACACCATAAGCGCTAAAAGCAACAATAATTTTTTCATTTTTTTTATATCTTTCCAAGCACTTTTATAAAAATTTTTATGCTCGTACAAACCTATTGTGTTAAAATGCACGCCGTTCGGTTAACGCCTTGTGCACGGTTAGCTTATCCATAAACTCAAGCGATCCTCCCACCGGAAGGCCACGAGCAAGACAGGTCATGTTGAGCGAACATTCTTTGAGCATGTGTGCAATAAAGGCCGTTGTCGCTTCACCCTCGGGCGTTTGGTTCATGGCCAAAATAAGCTCCTTGCAACCTCCTGCAAGCACACGCTGTTTAAGTGTCATCAATGTAAGATCTTCGGGGCTTATCCCCTCAAGCGGGTTAAGAGAGCCTCCCAGTACATGATACACACCATTAAAGCTGTTGGTGCGTTCAATGGAGCACAGATCGTGCCATGTCTCAACTATACAGATAATTGTTTTGTCACGCTTAGGATCATCACAAAACAGACACGTGCCTGATACTTCTTTCCACGAACAGCATGTCACACATTCTTCGAGATTTTTGCATGAGGTCATAATCGTTTGGCAGAACTGCTCGCGCTCAAGCGTGTTCATGGTCAAAAAAAAGTGAGCAACTTTATGGATATGGCGCGGGGAGATTGCAGGAACTTGTTGGATAGTCCGTACAAGAGCTTGAAGGCTCGGCAGTTTAATATCCATGTTTCGCATCTCCCCTAACACCATGTTTAAAACATAGCATTCGCTATTTTTGACTTGCACCAATTTGATTATAAAACGCACATTCAGATCGATAGGCAAGTGTATATATTTAAGTGAATTCTGCTATATTATGCAGCCTTAAAAAACTTCTTGGTAACAAGTGTTTGCGCAAACTGCAAAAGGTTAAACGTTACTAAGAATAGTATCGTACCGACTGAGAAACGCATCATAAGTCCGGGCACAAGCAGCGCTATGAAAATCGAAAACATCAACTGACGAATGTTTTTTTTGCTTAACGGTGTGATCAAAAGCGAGTTTACTAAAATTGAAACACCCATAAGTACCGGTAAAATTGCATAGGGATCGGCCATTGATAAATCTTTGTAAAATAAAATGAACGGTGCCTTGTATAGATAAATTGACACACCAAGTACTCGCTGTAATGCCAAAAACAGCACAATCATAATAATGTTCGGCAACATCGAGTAAAAAAAGTCAAAGCCGGGACTCGCTTGACGGTACACTTCGGCCTTTGCTTGCGCAAGAGCCACCTTATCATCCTGATATTTTTCGTTGACCGCACGCAGTCTACGCTCAAGGTCCTGTGATTTTTTTTGACTGGCTTTCATTGCGCGATCACCTTTAATGGTAAGCGGTAACAACAGTAAACGAATAAGCACAGCAAGCAAAATAATAGCCCAACCGAAGTTACCAACCAGGTTATACAACCAGGTTAGTACATACACAAGCAACCAGGTAATCCATGAGGTCCAACCAGAATGCAGTGTTTTTTCTAAACGCGCATCGACTGCAACCATAGCATCCCGTTCACGAGGGCCACAGTAGAAAGACATGTTCCATGAGGTTTTTTGTTTTACCGCAGGGCCTTCAAGAATAGCGCTTACATTGCCGTTTGTTGTCGTAGAAAAATAGCCCCTGCGCACAAAAGCGTTTGAGTCGGTAACTAACGCACAAATACCATAACGGCTCTCAACACCAAACAAGGTTGGAGCAACCCACGCCTTGTCCTTGAGCGCTTGTTTTGCGATTTGCTCAACAGTGTTGCGATCTGTATAGGTAAGCCCCTGAGCATCGTTCACTGCAGCATCCGTTGCATCTTTAAGCAATGGTGTAGGTACAAAAATGCGTGGTTGAACGTCTGCGCCTGCATGGGGATCGATAGTCAAGGTGACATCTATTTTGTGAATCTTATTATTCACGACAAACTTTTTCTCAACCAATGCGTATGGCGATGTTGAACGATAAACCAACGTGGTAGCATGCTCATCCTTTTGGTTTGATACCAAATCAAACACCAATGGCGTTTGCATATCAAGCGCAACGACAAAGCACTTATCCTCGAAGCCGTCCCCGAACGTAAAATCGAATGTGTTTAGCGGTTGCTGGTTACGTGGTGAAAAAATGGTGCTTGTAAAGCTTGCAAGCGCGCCTGCGTATGACGAAAACACTGCCGAACCGGAGTTATAATCGACCGTTTGCACATTTGGTTTTGATTCATTCTTTGCCTGCTGCACGTGCGCATCAAAGAAATCTATCTCGCGCGCAAGGGGCTTTTGGGCCTCTTGGGTTGACATCACCTTAACAGATTGGCCAGCCTTAGGAGCTTGCTCGCTCGCAGGTTTGCCAAGAAAGTATTGCACGATCCATGTTGCAGACAGCGCAAGCACAAAAAAAAGTAATAATTCTTGAATTTTCATGCATAACCTTTAAATAAAAAAATATAAAAAAAACCCCGTACAATTTTTTCAAAATATAATAAGGGCTCTGCCCTTTGACCCGCAAGCGCCCAGCGCTTGACCTGGTGATATAATACAATCGTAGACTTGCTGTGTTGACCTGTTGAATTATTCGCGTAAGCGTTGAACCTGCCGATATACGTGAAACGGCGTTCACCGTTTCACGTATATCGGCAACTTGCTCTATAACCAGTAATTTAAAAACCCAGCGCACTCAAATTATTCTATTTCAATGGGTTGAGGGCTAGGCCCTCATGGGTTAAGGGTGAAACCCTTATATATCAAGCTATAACTCTTCTATGATAGCATGAATTTTGCCTGCTCCCAAAAACAACACCATGTCACCCTCTTGCACCTGACCATGAACATATTTTTTGGCCCAGAGCTTAAACTCAGACTCAGGCACATACACGCATCGGTCACCCATGTTTTGTGCAATGTCTTGTACAAGCAGCTTGGAGCTCACACCCGGTATTTCTGCTTCAAATGCAGCAAAAATATCGGTCAAGACAAGAAATACATTCTCTGGCACATCGCTTAATACCCGTACAAAATCATCCCAAAGTAGTTGGGTACGCGTGTAGCGATGAGGCTGAAAAAGAACGTGTATTTTTTTATCTGGGGCAACCTGTGCTATCGCAGTCTTAAGGGTCGCCGCTATTTCAGTGGGGTGATGCCCATAATCATCGATAATCGAAGCACCGTTTATTTTTTTGCGTAACGTAAATCGCCGGTCAACTGACGTAAAAGAAGCAAGCCCTTCACGCAACCGGTCAATATCAATGTCCATATGCGCACACACGGATAAAGCTGCTATTACGTCTGAGAGCATATGCTCACCATATAAAGATACTGATAGATTCTCGTATTTTTTGTTTTTGTTTACATCGAAAAATGCGAAGTCCCATCCTGAAGAATTTTTACGTGCATCACATGCGAGATAGTGCGCTTTTGGACTGTTTTTAGTAGAAAAAAACTTCACAGGCGTTCCATAAAAAACACCTTGTGTTTCAAGACGCTGTATGCCCGCATCATCGGCATTTAAAAAGAGCATGCCAGCTACGTCAACGTTGCCCGCAAAAAAACCGAATGCTTCTGCCACAATCTCATCAGAGGTGTACACATTAAGATGTTCGCGATCAACATTGGTTATAACCCCATAGAGTGAATGCAATTTTTCAAATGATCGATCACTCTCATCGGCCTCTGCAACTAAGTAATCGCCCTCGCCCAACCACACATTCGATTTAAACGATGGCACGATACCACCGATAATAGCCAAGGGATCAAGCCCGGCAGCCACAAGCAGATGTGCTAAAAGTGCAGACGTCGTCGTTTTTCCATGGGAACCGGTTACCGCTATTCCTTTTTTTTCTCGCATAAGAGCGGCAAGCAAATCAGATCGATGTACACAAAACACGTTTCTGTCCTGAAAAAAACACATCGCGCGAGATGTAAGCCCAATATCCGTCGAGTATACGACAAGATCGGGCATTTTTTTATGTGTATATATTGTGTCTTCGCTATCTAACCAAATTTCGCCACCAGCAGCAGTGACAAGCGCACACGTATTTTTGTGCACATCAAGGTCAGATCCGGTCACTTTGCAGCCTTGCTTTAAAAGCACAAGAGCAAGTGCGCTCATACCGATGCCACCAATACCTAAAAAATGTACATGCTGTCCACTCGTCATGCTATCCATTGCCGTTAAACTCCCGCTTTAAAAAAAATATTCCAAAAACTATTGCTTTTTATTATTTACAAACTGTAATATATTTTATAGCTTCTTAAAAAAGAAGTTGGAGTAATAAGTATAGTCCAAATATGGAAAGGAGTCCTCATATGAAGAACAACAAAAAGATTTTATCCGTTGCGTTTATTCTTGCTCTTCTTGCAGTCCCTGCCGCACAAGCATACGTTGCAGCTGGTTGGATCGTAGCCGGTGTCGTAGCTGCATTGGGTATAACGGCAGTTGCTGTTCATAATCATAACTGTAACTGCTGTGGTAGAAGCCATAAAACAAAACATGAAGCCGACAACTGTTGTGGCTGCGGTAGTACAAAGCATAAACAACACCACCATGACATGGAAGAACAAGAAGAAACCCAAAACTACGAAATGAAGTAATCATGAGAGGCAAAACGCGTTTTTTTAAAATGAATCGCGCGCCAAAGCCTATTCACTCGAATGATACCAATGCTTCCCTTGCAAAAGGGGAGCGTTGTGTACAATGCGGGTTAATGAGGTCTAAGTGCCGAAAAAGTGATAAAACGAGTTGTGACTTTAATTCTAAAACGCACTGCTCATGTGAGTAGTTTTAGTGAATTTTTATACAAATAAAAAAGGAGATTTCTCATGATAAGCAAAAAACAGATCATGTCCCTCATCTTATGCTCAAGTATTATTGCCTCAACGGCAGCATTAGCTGACGGAGGTGGCTTTGGTGCAGGTTTGGGTGCAGGTTTATTAACTGGCGCGGTTATGGGAACAGTTGTGGGATCTGGTCCTCATTATTCTCATGATCGTCGTTACTATTATGATGACGGTCGTTATTACGATGATGATGGTTATTACTATGGTGATCGCTATTACGTACGCCATGGCGGTAGAGACGATCGAGCTCTGGACAGAAAAGACGCCCGTATAGGGAAGCTCGAAGCAAAAAATGAAGCATTAACTGAAAAGCTTGCAGAAAAGAAATAATCAACAAACTTTCAGGCAGCGCTTCTTAAATTGAAGCGCTGCCCATAAAAAAATTTAAATGTATGGCAAAAGCCATTTAGGCCCGCTCAAAAGTGTCTTCTGTTTATGTGATTAAATCACACTATTCATGATCACGAATGTGCAGAGCTTAATGGACCTCGCTATACTAAACAAAGGGGGAGTTTCTCATGGTCACAAAAAAATGCATACTCTCTGGGCTTATGTGCTCAGCTCTTGTACTCACAAGTACCACGACCCTGCCTAACGGCGGCGCTGCAGTTGGTGCTGGCCTTTTTGGTTTGGATCGTGGCACTATGGTCGGAGTCGCTGCATCGCGACCAAGCAGGGAAGTTGTGTATATGCAACAACCAACTTTACCGAGCGATGAGGACGAAATTGCAGCAGAACAAGATCAACTTAAGGGGCAGATCACATATCTTACCGATGCCGTCAGAAAATTGAAAAAAGAGAACGCACGACTTAAAAAAGAAAACGACAAGCTCGTACAAAAAATAAACGCAGAAAAAATTGATCAAACAGACATAAGCAATACTGTGGGTACAGCTCATGCATAAAATTCTTAAGCACGTGTTTGTCTGGATCGTCATAATTATGGTGTGCGCAGGTTTTTTGAGAAGAGCGTATGCACAAAATCCTTTGGACATTAATAGGGTCCATATAAAAATGGAGAAAATCTCATGAAAAATTATATAACAAAATTGATGCTCGGTGCAGCACTATTGACAGGTACTTCCGGCTTTATTCGCGCGGAAATAAATGTTGATGAGTTCAAAGCTGACAACCAAAAATATATGAACAAGCAAACTGAAATTTTAAATCAAATAAAAGATGCTCAATCGCAAGCAGATAATTGGCAAAAAAAACTTGATCAGTCTTTAGAAAATTCGAGAAAGCCGCGAACTGTTCCACTGCCTGGCGGTGCTGGTGCAATGATTATGAAAAATCAGCAGTACCTTCGTCAAGAACGAGATAAGGCGATAAAGAATCTCGAAGGATTAAAAAAAGACCTTCAGATTCTTGAAAATACACGTAAATAATTTTTGCTTTTAAGAGAAAAAAAGCCTTACAGACGTTATATCTTCTTTCTGTCTTCCCCCAACGGGTCTAATCGATCCGTCAAAGGCATGAACAAGAAGACGTTTGTAAGGCTTTTTACTTACGACAAAAAGCTCGTGCGGCAACGCAATCATGCTTTCGATATCCCAACCTAAGCGCTCAAGCTCATCGCGATAGTATGTGGTTAACATATCGATCGATGAGCGTATCGTAAAAGTCGTGCACGAGTGCGCATCAATTTTTTCGTTATTGATGTTATAAGCCGCAGGAGCAACGAGCGTATCATCGCCCGTACGCATAAGCTCCGCTGAAACATTCTGGTTATGAAACACTTCTTTTGATGGTTTGTGCATAGCACAACCACCCAAAAATAAAATGCTTCCTAACAAAAAAAATTCACAGCGTATATGCATTTTTTTACTCTTTTATGGCAACCGCCATTTAGGCACGCTCAAACAAGCTCACGGTTCGTGTTATCAAAAAACACTATCTGTAATCTCGAATGTGCGCAGCTTAATGGGTTTCGCTATACTGAAGCGTTTTGTTTTTTGCCAGTTTTTGATAACACGAGTTCTTTAACGCGTGCAGCTTTACCAATACGATGGCGCATGTAGTACAATTTTGCGCGACGAACGTCGCCCTTGCGCAATAATTTAATTGACTCGACTACCGGCGAGTAATACGGAAAAATTTTCTCAACCGAGATACCGTTTGCGCCGATACGACGTACGGTAAACGTTGAAGAAATACCGTTATTGCTCATAGCGATAACGTCACCTTCAAAGGCCTGAAGACGTTCTTTTTCGCCTTCAATGACACGTTGAGAAACCTCTATTGCGTCACCAACTTGAAACTGGGGGAAATTGCGTTCAACAACGTCCATGTGCGCAATTGTTTCGCGTGTTATTTTTTTTGATTTCATGAAAAAATCCTCAGCTTTAATGCACTAAAAATCACAATTTTCTACACATTCCGTGGTTGTAAACCGTTCGGTTGTAAACCAAGCCACCTATCAAAAATAATAGCCGCTGCCGAGCGAACAGACAAATGATTAAAATGAGTCATGCCCTCGAGCGGTACAAGTACATAGTCACAGGTACTCAAAAATTCTTCAGATAAACCTCTTCCGGTGCCCAAAACAAAAAGAACCGGACGATTATGCGCCCATACTTTCGCTTGGTCCCTAAAAGTTATCATACGCGATTGCTCAACAAGGCGTGCAGAAGTACCGACAATCAACGGTCTTTTGCTTTCACGTTCTTCTATGCGCGAGATTACAACTTCAAAAGAATCAGCCAACTCAACCATAGACACCGCAACATGACGTTGGTTGTTATAACTCACTCCATGCCCCGTTTGCCAAAAATCAAGAAGCGTTTTAACAATACGCTGCTGATCATACAGAGGGGTCATAATAAAATATTTTTCTAACCCATACGTACATGCGGATCGAGCGATATCATGTATATCAAGCGACGTAACCGACGTAGTACCAATTCGATCACCCGGCAACTCAATATGATCATGCATCAATGCAACATAGTGATGCGGAATATGCGCGGTAACGGCACACACCTCTTTTTCTGTTGGATGTGCTGATCGAAACCACCCAAAGTGTTGCAGCGCCGTACGTTCAGCCGCTTTATCAGTGCGCCACTGGGCAATTGCCTTATGATCGCCAGATCGTATAACCGCAGGCACTTCTTTATCATGCCATACGATCGGATGCGTATACTCGGGATAATCAACAAGCGCACCCGAAAAAGAATCCGCTTGCACAGATTCTTCTGAGCCCACGATGCCAGGCATATATCTCAAAAGAGCTTCGAGCAAAACCATAGCCGGAAGGTCGCCGCCCATAAGCACAAAATCGCCTACTGACAAAATCAGATCGGCGTACTCTTCTTCAACACGTGCGTCCATACCTTCGTATCGAGCGGCAACAAGCATGAGATGATCATGTTTACCGTATATGTGAGCAGCGAGCTCGCGTACACGCACCTGATCGAGTTTTTTACCATGGGGCGAAAAAAAGATCTTAAATGCTTTACCCCGTGTTGCTTGTGTCTGTTCTATTGCCCGCTCAACAGCCTCAGGGCGCAAAAGCATTCCTGCTCCGTGTCCACAACTGGGAGCGTCAATACGTTCTTTGGGAGCGCATGCATCAAGCATGGATACTGCAACACAATCCAACTCTCCGCGCGCAACAGCTTTCCCTACGAGACTTGTTTTGAAAAAAGGCTCGTATAAGGAGGGAAAAAGAGTAAGCGCAGAGATCTTCATAGAGCAACATTCACTTAAATATACCCACCAACATTATGATCTAACCATGCAATCAATGAAAAATTAGCATAGGTCAAAAAATGGCGGATGCCATTACTTTGCAATCACATCTACAACAAGGTCACATTCGACATTAAACTCACGTGGTCCAAATGTAGACACTAACGAGCGAAGCGTTGCAAAAATACGACCCTGACTTCCGATTACACGTGGAAGATCGGACGGAGCAACAAGCACTTCTATGATTTTTTTTTCATCACGATCAGAGCAGGTAACTTTGACCATCGTTGGCTTGTCGACAATCGATCGAACAAGATAAGAAATCATATCGACAATGTTCATACTCGCATTACACCGTTGCTATTTTTTTTTGGTACAGCTTCTCGATCTTTTTCACTGCATCGGTTTTGATAGCACCTTGTGCAACCCAAGCCTGAATGCGCTCTGCATGATATTGAATAATTTCACGCGTAAGAGCGTTGTATGTACCAAGAACTTCAAGAGATCCACCGTCACGTTTGCGGCGTTCATCGATAGCTACGATGCGATAAAAAGGTACATGTTTGCGACCAACACGTGAAAGACGTATCTTCACTGCCATAAAAATCCTTTATAAAAAATGCATTTTGGAGAAACGCGAAATCTATCGCGATCCGAAAGGGTTACCATTTTTACCCATCTTCTTAAAAATTTTAGCAAATTGCTGACTTTGTTCAAATTTACGCAGAAAAGAATCAACTTCTGCCAAATTTACTCCCGCACCTTTGGCGATGCGTATTTTTCGCGACTGCTCGATCAATGAATGAAAAGCACGCTCTTTTGGAGTCATACTCAAAATAAGCGCTTTGAACTTTCTTGATTCTACTTCGCCTTGGTCTAATTGATCTTGGGATATTTTTAATGATGCGAACCCAGGCATCATACGTGCAAGCGACGAGAGCGATCCGAGCTTGCTCATCATATCAAGCTGCCCAAGAAAATCACCAAAAGAAAATTTATTGCTTTCAAAAAACTTTTGAGCTTCAATTTGTTCTTGCTGAGAAATTTTTTGTTCTGCTCGTTCAACCAAAGTAGCAACATCGCCCATGCCTATAATGCGACTAGCAATACGCTTTGGTCTGAAAAACTCAAAATCGGCGCAGCGCTCACCAGTACCTAAAAAGAAAATAGGTTTCTTCATCTCATATCTAAAAGCCAGAGCGACGCCACATCGCGCATCACTATCAGCTTTTGTGAGAATCGAACCGGTATACGCTACCGAACTAAAAGCACGAGCAACCTGCATTGATTGCTGTCCGATCATTGAGTCCAAAACAAGAAACTTGTACCGAGGGCTCACTAATTTATCTATTGTTACAAGCTCATTGAGCAATGATTCGTCGACATGCAAACGGCCTGCGGTATCTATAATTAACAATTCATAGCCGTTTTTTTTGTAATAATCATATATATCTTTTGCTGCTTTTATTGGATCAGTTTGTCCAGATACATAACAGTCAATATTATTTTGCTTTGCAAGCACCGAAAGTTGCTCACGTGCTGCAGGTCGAGAAAAATCAACCGATGCCAATAATATGTTACGCTTCTTGCCACGCTTAAGAGTCTGCTCGTTAATAAAATGTGCAAGTTTAACCGCTGTGGTCGTTTTACCCGATCCTTGCAAACCAACCAACATAATAACTGACGGAATTACAACCGAAAAATCGTCAACATTGCCACCACCCAAAAAATCGACCATGCGATCATACACTATTTTGCTTATGGCTTCTGCGGTAGAGAGTTTTTTATTTTTGGTAGTACCAACAAGATCTTTTTCAACCAACGCAACAAACGATGACGCTGTTGCCAAAGGTACATCCGAATCCACAAGTAAATCTTGTATAGAAGAAAGTTCTTTGTTCAACGTGTTTGAATCAAAAGTAGACTTTCCCTGTAAGCGTTCAAACAATGAAGAAAATTTTGATGCTATAGTGTCAAACATCGGCAATGTTCCAATTTAAAAAAAATAATCGAGAAAATATCGATGGCAGGCGCCATTGAGGCACGCTCAAGTAAATTCACGGTTTATACAATCCAAACGCATTATCCGTAGTCTTGATTGCGCATAACTAAATGGACTTTGCTTCGAAAACATATTACAATGATACCATATTTTGATTTTTTTTCTCGATTTTCAAAGGTTACCATTTATGACCAGAGAGACTTTCTCTACACGCATCAATCCCAAAGCACTCATCGTAGGAATTCAAACTCCTGAGAACTACAGCATTGATATAGAGTCCTATTTCGAAGAGTTCCGTAATTTGGTCGAAACAAATGGTATCGTCTATGACCACGAAGTGTATATGAAACTTCGTTCCATAGAACCATCAACCTTTATCACGAAAGGCAAGCTCACCGAGCTCATCTGTTTGTGTGAAAAAGAAAACATCGAAGAAGTTGTTTTTTCTGAAGTGCTTAACACGCAACAAGTTAAAAATTTAAAAAAACTTCTTAAAGTTTCCGTCTTTGATAGAACCGAACTTATTTTGGAAATTTTCGAAAAAAATGCACTCTCTGCAGAAGGCAAACTTCAGGTTGAGCTTGCATGGCTGCAGCACAAAAAAGCACGCCTCGCAGGCCGTGGTATCGGCATGTCACAGCAAGCCGGGCATATTGGCGGACGCGGACCAGGCGAAACACAAAAAGAAAAAGAAACGCAGCACATTGAATTGCACATTCTTAAAATCAAAAAAAATCTTGAGAGACTGAGCCAGGTTCGTGCAACACAGCGCAAACAAAGGCTGGGCACATCTACACCCCGTTTTTGTATTATCGGATACACCAATGCGGGCAAATCGAGCTTGCTCAATGCCCTCACTAAAAGCGATGTGCTCGCAGAGAATAAACTCTTTGCAACGCTTGATACCACCACTCGTGAACTTTTTATAGATGGCAAAAAAAAGGCTCTTATTTCGGACACGGTAGGATTTATACAACAACTTCCGCATTCACTCATTGAAGCGTTTAAATCAACCCTCGATGAGCTTGTGTATGCTCATTTGCTTATTCACGTCGTTGATAGCTCTAACAAAAATTGGCAACAGCATATTCGCGTGGTAACTACCCTGCTCAAAGAAATGGGCCTTGAACAAAAACCTCTGTTCACCGTTTTTAATAAAATCGACCTTTTGAGCGAAGAAGAAAAACAAAAACTTCTGGTGCAAGCTCAAGAACATGCACCATTTTGCCTCGCATCCACGCTCAGCGATGCGGGTTTACAAGACTTACTGAGTTATTTGAGCTCATGGACCATGCCGCAGGAAAGCTCGCATGAGTAAAGCAAAAGCCACTCAAGAAGACATTTTCGCTTCTCGATCTGAAGCTATTCGCCCAGATGATACGCACTTACTTTCATCTGGAAATGCGATTAACGAACACATTGATACACGTCGAAAAGGCGAATGCCTTAGTATCACGCTTAATGCCCAGCAACAGGTTGCAGCTCAAGAAAAAAATGGCATTTTTTTTGTATGCGCAGGTGCAGGCTCTGGTAAAACACGCATTATCACATCGCGCATTGTCAATTTGATTGAACAACATGGCGTTGCACCATCAAGCATTCTTGCGCTTACCTTTACCAACAAGGCCGCAAAAGAGATGGCGTCTCGCATTAAAGGTCATCTTGAGCAAACAAACAAAGGACTTCCGTTTATAGGCACGTTTCACTCATACTGCCTTAATTTGCTTAAAAAATATTACTTTGCAGAACATCAAGCCACATTTAGTGTTATCGATGATGACGACCAAGAGCGTATAGTAAAAAAAATTATACAATCGTTTAGTCTCGAAAAAAGGGTAACCCCTCGAGCGGTTCTCTCACCCTTGTCATTACTTAAAAACGATTTAATAAACGGCACGGTCGATCAAGCTCTTGAGCAAATCGATGACAAACTTATTCGCGATATAGCCTATCGTTACGAGCAAGAAAAACGCGCTATGAAATGTTTTGATTTTGACGATTTACTTCTCGAAGCGCTTTTGTTGTTCAAAAAACACTCCATATGCAAAACCCTTCATCAAAACGCCATCACACATATTTTGATTGATGAGTACCAAGATACTAATCGCATTCAACATGAACTCATCAAAGAGATGAGCATCAACAATCAAAAGCAGTGTATTCTTGATTCGTTATGCGCAGTGGGCGACGAAGATCAGTCTATTTATTCCTGGCGCGGCGCAACCATCGAAAATATTTTAAATCTTGAAAAAGACTTTCCTAAAATAAAGCGCGTTACTGTTGATCAAAATTATCGATCTACGCAACAAATATTGGCATGCGCAAATACCCTCATCGAACACAATGCCCTGCGTAACCCTAAAAAATTGTGGTCAGAAAACGACGTTCACGATTGTGTACGATGCATCGAATCTCAATCGGGGTATCAAGAATCAGATATCATTGCGTCATGTGTACAGACGCACAATAAAGCCTACACCGATCAATCAATAGCGGTATTATATCGATCGCATTATCAATCGCGGTTGATTGAAGAAGCCCTTCTTAAAAAAAATATTCCCTACGTTATTATTGGCGGCATTCAGTTTTATCGGCGACAAGAAATCAAGGACCTGTGCGCCTACGCTCGATTGGTTGTTAATCCTTTTGATCGCATTGCATTTGTACGTGCGCTTAACACACCTTCACGAGGTTTAGGCGAAAAAACTGAAGAGAGCATCACGACATTTTGGAACCAAAATCCCTTTGCAACCTGCAGCGAACTGATCGATTTAATAAAACAAAATAATATATTGAACGAAACAAAAGCCAAAGCATTACAATCATGGCGAGACCTTTGGTCATCGTTCACCCCCCAAAGCAACCCTAAAGATTTTTTTCAGGCTATCATTCAAAAAACCGCCTATAAAAATTACCTGCATGATGCTTTTGAAAAAGAAGAGGCGGTAGCAAAAATTCAAAACATCGAAGAACTCGTTTCGTCACTCGACGATATGCAAAATACCCTTACTACTCTCGAGGCCTTTGTCGAACATGTTGCCCTTATTGAAGAAAGCTCGCGAGACAAACAACAATCAACAAAAACGGTTAAACTCATGACCTTTCATGCGGCAAAGGGATTAGAGTTTGATTGCATTATCATCCCCGGACTCGAAGAAAATGTGATCCCGATATCAAGAGCATTGTATGATGCATCAGCAATCGAAGAAGAGCGAAGATTATTTTATGTTGGTATAACCAGGGCAAAAAAACATCTTCTTTTGTTGTACAGCCTTTCTCGTGTCATTTATGGCACCCTTCAAGACCAGGTGTGCTCACGATTTTTAAAAGAAGTACCTCATGGATTGGCCCCACGAACATCAACCAAATTTTGGTCATACAGTTCACGTGATTCTTTTTTTGCCGAGTGGTTCAAGACACAGCCTTTGCAAAGTTCGTTTAGTGATTTCACTAAGCACGTCGCACGCAAAGTAACTCGCAGTTCTTCAATTAATGAAACACCAAAAATTGTCACACACAAAACTTCGTTTCATGCAAAAACAACAAAAAAAGAACCGGTATTCTTAGATCAAAAGAACCAAGTAAGCCCGTTCAAAAAGTTTGATGCTGTGCAGCACGAAAGCTTTGGATGTGGCATTGTTGAAGTCGTTGAACAACGACCTGACGGATCAACCTGTTTGACCGTTAAGTTTGGCTCACAAAGCAAAAAAATACTCGCAAGCTTTGTTACTAAAATTTAGAGACTTTTTAAACATGAGGGCGCTGCCCTCAACCCGCAAACGCCCAGCGTTTGATCTGGTGATAAAATATTTTGCAATTTGTGGCATTGCATACATCATAAATACATGCGCAGCTTGAAAAGCGAGGAAAGAACGAAAAGGGTTTTACCTTTTCGTTCTTTCCTCGCTTACTAACGACAAATGTCGTGTCTTCAGCAATTTCTTATTTATATCTTCTGTCACCGGGTCGAGGGTTGATGACCCTCGCGGGTCAAAGGGCAGAGCCCTTGTTAGTTTACACTCGGCAATTTTTTATGGTGCCATTCTTTACCGCTGACTCTATTTTTCACTACAACATCACCAGACTTTTCAAACGTGAGCGTGTATTTTCCGTTTTCGATGTCCGGTTCATCAAGAATAATCGACTTCCAATCCATGCCGTTAGCACTTGCCGGCTGATAATCAACAATATGCAACCCGCAAGAATAACGCCTACCCTGAAACTCTTCGCGATCAATAATAAATCGCATAGGCAGGGGTTTGTCGTCCGGCCCCTTTTTCATGGGTTCAACGTTATCAAAATTTTTAAGCGGACAGGTTTGCCATGGCCGAAAAACCACATCCCATTTTTGATTCGATTCGTTTTTAATCTCAACTTCAGTTGCAGGATTAGCTGCAGAAATAACTTCTTGAATTGCAGAAACAGTGCAGCTCATCAAAAGAAGTAGGCTCAACAAACAGTAGCATTGTGTCTTCATAATTCATTCCTTTATTTTGGATTTATACGACTATACTTCTTTATTTAGTGTGCATTTTTGCATGCACAAAAATCAATAATCGATTTATTTTTTGCTTTTTGCACAGATCTGCGTTGACCGTATTACACACGCTTGCTATTCTAGAATTATTGATCTTTTCGCCGGGGTGGCGAAATCGGTAGACGCACGGGACTCAAAATCCCGCGGTAGCAATATCGTGTCGGTTCGAGTCCGACCCCCGGCACCAGCCTTCGCTTCTGCCTATGCTACGGTGGTCGAGTAAGAGCGGCTACGGCTGGCAAGCCCGGCCGTCGCCAAAGGCTATGGCCGACAGGCAACTTTCTTATACGTAAAAAAATAACCACGGAGATAGCCATGAAAACTCAGGATTGCATTTTTTGCAAAATTATCGCAAAACAAGCTCCTGCCGATATTATCATGGAAACAGACACGCTCATCGTGATCAAAGATCTCAATCCTGTCGCTGCAATACACTATCTGATTATCCCCAAAGAACATATCGTTGATATCACATCAATGACCGATCAGCAAACACAAATCGGTGCAGACATTTTTGCATGTGCCAACGTGTTAGCCAATCGCGAAAAAATCATGAACAGTTTTAAGCTTGCGATCAACAACGGATACGATGCGGGTCAGAGAGTGTTTCACCTGCATGCACACTTTATTGCGGGTTTCGGTGAAACAGTTTTAAACAAAACATACGGCATTTAAGTTTTTGACATGTATAAAGTATGCCGGGGTGGCGAAATTGGTAGACGCGCAGGTCTCAGAAGCCTGTGGAAGAAATTCTGTGTCGGTTCGAGTCCGGTCCCCGGCACCAGCCTTCGCCTCTGCCTATGCTATGATGATCGAGCAAAGGCGGCTACGGCTGGCAAGCTCGGCCGTCGCCAAAGGCTATGGCCGACAGGCAACTTTTTTTATATATTGAGCACAAGCGAAAAAAGTTAAAAACAACTTCAAAAAGTGCGTTGACAAAGTGCCCTCACCACGGTAATTTGAATTGCATCGATGATATAAAAAAATGTTCTTTGAGTTTAAGTTCGTACGCGGGAATAGCTCAGCTGGTAGAGCGTTGCCTTGCCATGGCAAAGGTCGCGGGTTCGAATCCCGTTTCCCGCTCCAATTTTTTTATAGTGGCAAAAGCCATATTTTTCTTACTATCTCTGTGTTACGATTAAACACGTCAAACATATCCGTCGGTTTATAGCAAGATTCACTTAGATATACACTCCAACATTGCTATCTAGACAGATAATCAATGAGCAAATTAGTGTAAGTCAAAATGGCGAACGCCATATTTTTTTCATTTTTTGTTAAAAAATTAGGGGCCACCCAACATGAAATCACTTGTCCAAGAAGCTTCTTCTCTAGCAAAAGCTATAGAGGCCGCATGGCAGCATGCCGACAAACCACAAGAATTTTCCGTTCGCATTTTGCAATACCCTACAAAAAATTTTCTCGGGCTTACCAAGCTCTCAGCAAAAATTGCGATCTTCTTTGATGATCAAAAAGCTGTTCAATCAGCTCAGCATGATAAAAAAAGAGCTCCGCAAAAAGATCAGCGCCCTCAGATTACCGCTCAACCGCAAAGAACTCAGCCAAAAATAGATAGACCAAAATTTGCAGAAAAGCCTGCATCGGCGCCACAACGATCTGTTCAACCTCCTGTTCAAAAAAATATTCAGCCACTGCAACAAGAAAAAAGCGCTCAACCTTTACCCCAAGAAAAAAGTGCCTATGCACAATCATCAGTTGAACGTGCGCCACAGTGGAACAATGAACATATTGAAGCTGCACGCGCATGGACAAACACGGTTCTTGGGTATATCGATCAACAAAGTAATAGCTTTACCGTCACGCACGAAAAAATGACGCTTAAAGTTCTGTTTAAACAGCAGATCATTGGGCCAAGCAAAGAAAGCAGCCAAGAGCGCAGAGTACTTGCAAACTTCTCAATACTGCTTATGACCACACTCAAAAAACAGTTCCGCACGTCGCTCCGAGGCCATAAAATACTTTTTTCGCATCAGTAGACCATCATGGACGGCCAAACAATCATAGCTCTTGCGACACCACAAGGTTGCGGCGCGCTTGCGCTTATACGAGCAAGTGGCACCAATGTGCGCGCACAAGTTGCACGCATGGCGCAGTTGGTTGGCAAAAAGAATCTTACAGATGTCGTATCGCATACCGTTCATTTGGGCTATGTAGTTGATGATCACAAGAATCACATTGACCAGGTCATGTTCACCGTTATGGATGCACCGCGCACCTTTACCGGTGAGTCGAGCATCGAGATATCATGCCACAACAATCCGTTTATTATCGAAGCAATCATTCAACAAGGCTTACGCGTTGGCATGCGCCTTGCGCGCCCAGGCGAGTTTAGTCAACGAGCTTTTGAGCATGGGAAGATTAATCTTCTACAGGCTGAAGCCATAAATGAACTCATTAACGCTCAAACGCAAACTGCTCTCAAAATGGCTCTTGCTCAAGTTGAGGGCTCTTTATCGAGCTATGTTTTGGGCATAGAACAAGCGCTGTTACAAACACTTGCATACGCTGAAGCAAGCTTTGAATTTTTAGAACAAGAGCACGACTTTGCGCCTGTTATAATCGAGCGCTTACGCGCAATCATCACAGAACTCGATACACTCAAAAAAAAATACGCTCACGAGCACATCATCCGAGAGGGCATAAAAATTGCGCTCATCGGTACCGTGAACGCAGGCAAGTCCTCGCTCTTTAATGCCCTATTGGGCGAAAATCGGGCTATTGTATCTAACATCCCTGGCACCACACGAGACACGATAAGCGCATCACGATTCAGTAATGGACAGTTCTGGACCTATATCGACACGGCAGGTATACGAATCAGCGAAAATAGCATCGAGCAGGAAGGCATAAAAAGGTCATACCAAGCAGCTGCTCAGGCTGATATGGTAATTCTTGCCATAGACGGATCAACACCGCTGCAGCCACAACTTCAAGATTTGCTTAAAGATTTGGTTAAAAAATACGAATCAAAACTTATTGTGGTACTCACAAAAACAGACCTTGACCCACAGCTCAACCCCCAAGACATTAAAAAATTACTTGATCTTATACATGAACCCATTACGGTCAGTTCGCATACCACACACGGCCTGAATCAATTAAAAACAAAAATTACCGCCATAGCTCGTGAAATAATCAGTAAGGCTCAGTCACCATTTTTGTTGTCAAAACGACAAATGGATCTTTTGGATAATCTCAACATGCACTTACAAAAAGTTATGCCACTACTCGAACATAAGCCGGTGTTGTACGAACTTGTTGCGCACGAGCTTAAATCAGCACTCGAGTCTCTCTCGGATCTCAGTGGCAAGAGCATTAGTGAGCGCACCATACAACAAGTGTTTGAAACGTTCTGTGTGGGTAAATAGAAAAGCGGTCGAGATAGAAATGTCTATCTCGACCGCTTTTTTTCTGGCTTTAGTAGTCAAAACTTATGCTCGGCTTTTTCAAAAACAAACACCATACCTGTATTTCAGTTTTATAAAAGGTCTACGAGTTTTCGAGCCATAGTTCTGAGCAATTTTTTCTCTTCTATATTCAAAGCGGGGTCTTGCAGGCCATCGAGTAACATGCGTTTTTTAAATGAATCCACCTTGCTGCGATCATATTTTCGACTTCTTTTCAATGCAGAAATAACACCCAGCTCATTTACCACGGCCTGAATGTTTCCTGCTAATTGGTTAAGTGCTAATGCAACTTCTGAAGATGCAATGTGGGCGTTAACATTATTGTTAATGACGCGTATTGCAACTGGTTCTCCCAACCACACATTCATGGCCTGCACTGAACAACTGAGAATAAGCAAAGAAAACGAAAAAATGGTAAACAACTTCATAAACAACCTCTGTTTATATTTGGTTAATTAAAAATATTAATAATTAATAATTATAATATACAATATTTAAAAATCAATATTATATAGCGAAGTTCACTTAGCTACACACACCCAAAACTACGTATAGTGCTATTCGGCTGCATAAAACGCAAACTTATCTGAGCGGGCCATAAGTAGTGCGGTCTTGGTACGCCTCTAAAAGACCATACTATTTTATGACGCACCAACATGTCCGCCGAAGCCTCCAGGTAATAGCAAGAGCGTTTTATCTGGGCGTAAGCTTGTGCGTAGAAGGATGGCGCTCACCATACATAAAAACAAACATTGGAAACCCATCTAACCAAAAAATATTTTTTAAGAAATAATATAGTGTGTAATCACGCAATACAGCGTTATACCAATGATATCCATCAGCGTTGCAAGCAATGGACCTGCCGCGTGAGCCGGATCAACTTTTAATTTCTTTAAAATAAGCGGCATACAGCTCCCAAGAACTATAGACACCATAACAATAGCGCATAAAGAAATGCTTATAGCTAAGCAACCGAGTAGATTATGGCTTGATGCAGTATATGCACGCATAAATGCTACAACCCCAAGCACAAACGAGAGGATCGCTGCCATCGATATTTCTCGCCATAAAAATTTTTTTACGTTCGCGCTGGTGATTTGACCTGTCGCAAGACCCTGAATAATAATAGCAGACGTTTGCGATGAAGCATTACCTCCAGTCGAGGTAAGCATGGATATAAATCGCAAATAAAAAAAGGCAAGGGTAGCTTCGTAATATGCAAGCACCATACCAGATATTGACTGCGCTAAAAGTAAAAAAACTAACCAAGAACCGCGTTGAATCAAAATTTTGACGAACGGTGTTTCTAAATACGAGCCTTCCATGGGCGAAACTGTTGCCATACGATAGATATCTTCGCTGGCCTCCTGCTCAACCACATCAACCAATGTATCAGACGTAATAACCCCTAAAAAAAATCCCTCTTTGTCTATGACAGGCGCAATCGACACGTCATAGTGGGTCATAATATTAACGACCTCTTGACGGTCTTCTTGAGCAGGGATCGTAACGTTATCGGTATGCACAATATCAAAAAGACGAAACTTTGGGTTCTTAAGAACAAGATCTTCGAGCTTGATATACCCTTCAAGCCGATTGTCTTGATCGGTCACAAATATCGTTTGATAAAAAGCTTTTTCTGGCTGCAGGCGCTGTAAAATTTTTATACTTTTTTCGATCGTAAAGTCTGCCATAAGCGTAAGTACGTCAGTATCCATGATACCGCCAGCAGACTCAGGATCAAACTTAAGCAACGATACAACCTTTTGACGATCCTTTTTATGAAGCAGCTTAAGGTACTCTCTTAACGCATCGTCAGATAAATCATCAAACACATCGGTTAATTCATCAATAGATAGTCGCGCAAGAAGCTGTCCACGTTCCTTTTCTGCCAATAACGAGAGAATGTGTAATTTAAGCGTATCAGAGAGTTTGGTGAAAATAGCCACACGTTTTTCAAAGGGCATGGTCGTGAAAAGATCTTGTACTCTATCTTTATCTATGTAATTAAAAAACTGAGCAGCATCCGCGGGGTGCATGGCAAGAAACTCGCTCCAAAGAAGTGACCCCATCGTAGATTTTTGGATAATCATGTCGTTAAAATAACGCGACATTTGCTCAAAAGTTTTTTGAATTGTCATAGGAGAGGCCCCTTTTTAGGTGGGTTTACAAGAACACTTTATTAAGTCACTTTTCATTACACTACAAAGCCCTTACAAAAAAAGACTACTCGAACTTTCCTCTCAAAATAAACACCCGTCAAGAACCTCTTGTGGTATACTTACTAAAAAGACGTACATATAAAAAAAATAAAAGAAAATAGCACAAACTCAAAAAAAGAGGACGCTTATGATCACACCAACTATCATTGCAGGGACGCCCTGCACCATTAACGTACACATAGACACTGTGCCCGTGCGCATCGATACTTTTTTGTCGCACACGTTCCCTCAATATTCTCGCAGTTTTTTCAAACGATTGATAGAAGAAGGCTGTATTATCCGCAATAATTTTGTGGTACAGAAAGAAAGCGTACTGGTAAAACCTGATGATTCTATCACCATCACCATACCAGCCTTACGCGATCGTCGAGCAATCATACAAGCAGCAGCAGCAAAAGAGCATCAACGTACCGATGTCACCATTATTTTTGAGCACAAAGATTTTTTGATCATCAACAAGCCGTCTAACATGGTCGTGCACGCACCCTCGCAGCGCAGTACCATTTTTTCCCTCTCTGATTGGCTTGTCATGCAATATAGCGAACTCGAAACCGTAGGCTATGAAGATCGCCCCGGCATCGTTCACAGACTTGATAAAGACACTACAGGCATCATGATTATTCCGCGTAACACGCAAGCACACACGGCTATCTCAGCACTGTTTAAAAATCGCCAACTCACCAAAACATATTGCGCTGTGGTTGAAGGGCATCCGGTCGAAGAGGGTGCAATATCATACCCCATCTCTCGTCATCCTACCGATCGTAACCGTATGACCCATCTGATACCCACAGGCAGATCTGCACTTACAACATTCTCGGTTCAGGAATATTTTGAGAGCACGGCATTACTTAATGTATGCATTCATACGGGTCGAACACATCAAATACGCGTACACTGCAGCGCAATAGGTCACCCGGTCATGGGGGATCCCATTTATGGACACCGATCAAAACTGATTAAACGACAGGCATTGCATGCATCGAGCCTTGCTTTTGAGTGGGAGGGTACTAACTATTGCTTTTCGGCAACACTTCCTGATGACATGAATATGCTTATAAAAGAGTTGCAAAAACGAGAAAGATCTTCTCACTTCCCTGAAGGCATTGATCCACTCGATTAAAGAATAAAAAACTTTGAGCGATAAAACTCGAGCTCTTGAATTGACTCTAAAATGTCATCAAGAGCTCGATGATTTTTGTTCTTTTTAAACTCTGCCGTAACACCGTACCAACGCAGCACAAGCTCTTTAACCGAGCTCACGTCTATTACACGATAATGGGCATATTGATCGATACTAGGCATATGCGTGCGCAAAAAGGCACGATCTTGATACACCGTGTTGCCGCACAATGGCGAACTGTCCTTAGGACACCAGTGCGCAAAAAACTCAAGCGTCTGCTTTTGAGCATCATCGAGAGTTGTTGTGCTTGCGCGCACACGATCGAGCAATCCTGATTGTGTGTGCTGGTTCAGGCACCATGCATTCATTACAGAAAGATGTTGTTCTGACTGATGAATCACAAGATTCGGACCATGAGCCAGAACAACTAAATTATTATCAGTAACTATTGATGCAATTTCAAGAATGTGATCGTTATCCGGATTCAATCCCGTCATTTCAAGGTCTATCCAAAACAAGCGCTCATTCTTGTGTGCCATCTTTTATTGTTGCTCCTGCGGAACCATGATAAAGGCTTCAACACGATCGTCGACTTGCCAATCGGTATATCCATCGATCATAAAGCCACACTCAAATCCTTTATGCACTTCTTTGACCGATTTTTTATCACGCTGCAAGCTCGAAACCTTGCCTTCTCCGATCTTGTGTTTGCCGCGCCAGACAACAAGTTTGCTGTCCTTTGGTAACACGCCACTGACAACTCGACATCCAGCAATAACACCAACATTTTTGATATCAAAAACCTTGAGAACAAGCGCTTCTGCAATTTTTTTAGAAATCATTTTGATCGGCTTATTTTTGTCAGCGACCAGAGCAATGTCTTCTAAAAATTTATAAATAATATCGAACAAATGCACTTCAACACCAAGCCTTTGAGCAGCAACAGTAGCGCTGGGCTCAATTTTGACATGCAATCCGTATACCAAAGCACCAGTGTCCGCAGCAAACTCAATGTCGCCCTCGTTGAGAGGACCAACACCCGCACGCACAACTGAAATATGCTTAAACGTTTTACCCGAAATCTTGTCCATCGAATTAATCAAAGCTTCTTGCGAAGACAGGTTATCAGTTTTAAGCAACACTGGCAGGCTTTCTTTTGAACCAGTCAGTGCTTGATTAATCAGTCGAGGAGCTGTGGCTTCTCTTTTTGCAAGATCTGCCCACTCCTGAACTTCTTTTTGAGAACCGACCTTAAACACATCACCAACGGATGGTAACTGCGAAAAACCTGCAACTCGTACAGGATCCGCAGGTCCAATTTCACGTACATTGTGACCAAAGGAATCGAAAAGCGAGCTTACGCGTCCAAACATAGTTCCACACGCAAAATTGTCACCTACGCGCAACATGCCATGTTGACATATAATCGTTGCAACAGGACCACGTCCATGCTCAATCATCGACTCAAGAACAAACCCTATAGCAGGGCGCTCAAGATCAGCCTTAAGCTCAAGCATTTCTGCCTGAAGATCAATCATTTCAAGAAGTTCGTCAACATTTTGACCGGTCTTTGCCGAAATGCTTACGCATACGGTTTGACCACCCCAGGCTTCAGACAAAAGCCCATGTTGAGCCAATCCCTTGTACACCTGTTCAATTTGAGCAGGAGAAACTTTATCAACTTTGTTGATGGCAACAATAATAGGCAACTCAGATCGTTGAGCAGCTTTAATTGCTTCAATGGTTTGCGGCATAATGCCATCATCGGCAGCAACGATAAGCACAATAATATCCGCAGCGCGAATGCCACGCACACGCATCATGGTAAATGCTTCGTGACCGGGAGTATCTATAAACACAATTGAACCGTGTTTTGTTTGTGCTTCATATGCGCCAAGATGCTGCGTTATACCACCCTTTTCACGGGATGCAACGCGCGTTTTGCGTATATAATCAAGCAATGTCGTTTTACCATGATCAACGTGACCAACGACAACAACAATCGGTTTTCTTTTTGTTTGAGTAGCACCAGCAACTTCACCTTTTGAGGCAAGCTTTGCCGCAGAGGTTATATCGGTATTTTGCGAAGACTTTGGCTCGTCTTTAGCTACGGTAAACCCAAAAGGTTCGGCAAGCGTTGCTATTGTTTCGATTGATAGCAACTGATTCTTTGTTGCCATGTGCCCTTTGCGTAAAAGGGTCACAATGATTTCAGAAGCATTTTTTCCCAAAACATCCGCCAACAAACCAACGGTCATAGCCTCTTTTTTGAGCTCAATGTTTTTAGGCTCAAGAGGTGTAGCAGCAGTTTTTTTTACTGGATCGATACCTTGTTTAGCAACAATAGGTGTAAATACTTTTTGCACAAATGGTGCTGAAACCGTTTGTGGGACTTTTTTCTGCTCAATAACTTTTTTTTCAGCAGGTTGCGTTGTTTCCTGTTTTGGTTGGGTAACAGGAAGCTTGGGCACATTTTTTTCAAATACTGGTTTTACAGCCACAGATGGTTCCTTTTGAGAAGCAGGAACGGGCTGCTCAGATTTTGGCGCACCTAGTTCTACTTGTTTAGTTATTTTTTCTTTTAGAATCGAGTCGGTCGTTTTTTTTGTACTTTTTTCCAAGTACTGATCAAGCATATCGATAGCTTCTTGTGGCAAAACAGCCATGTGTGAAGATATATCAAAATCTTTTTGTTCCAAAATCTCGAGAACGTCTTTACTTTTCATCCCATATTTTTTCGAATATTCATACACACGCATGGCAACTCCTCTCTAAAAAACAGGCGAGGACTTCGTGCTGAGTTTGGTACTATCTACTTGTCAGACTCACCATCAGCATCAATGTTTTCTTCGCTGGTCGATTGCTCGTTTTTCACTGGTTCACTTTGTTGCCATTCGCCAGACTCTTGGTCTATCGTAGGCAATTCAAGAGATTCAGTGTTCGTTTTGTCTGCAATATTAATTTTTAAGCCCGTAAGTTGCGAAGCAAGCGATATATTATTACCGCCTTTACCAATAGCAACTGATCGCTGATCAGGAGCTACCGTCACATCAACCATATCAGGAGCTACAATTTTGACGTGCTCAACAACCGCAGGCTTAAGCGCGCCAGCAACAAGCTCTTCTATCGTGTCCGCAAAACCAACAACATCAACCTTCTCGTTGCCAAGTTCTTTTAAAATTGGCTTGATACGAGCACCGCCAACACCAATGCAGGTACCGACAGAGTCAATGTTTTTGTCATGAGAAACTACAAGAACTTTTGTTTTGTATCCCGGAATACGCACAATTTTTTTGATTTCGACAATGTTCTCAAAAACTTCAGGAATCTCGAGCTCAAACAAACGTCGCACAAAGTCTGCAGAGGTACGCTCCAAAAAGAGTTGATAATCACCGCGAGGCTCAATTAATACCTCACGCAACAACGCACGTATAGCAAAACCTACAGAACATGAATCGGTAGGTAAAATTGCAGTGCGCGGCAAAAAGGCAAATGCGTCTTGCAGCTTAACGAGATAACCATTGCGTTCGCACTTATGAATCGTGCCATGCACAATAGCGCCTTCTTTGCTTTTGAACTCTTTGTATATTGCGGCAGACTCAATGCTCTTAATTTTTTGGGCAATGATCTGTTTTGCTTTGAGAATTTCGATACGACCGATTGGTAAATCAAAAGTCATTTCGATTTCATCGCCGACCTTTGTCTTGGAATCAAGCGCGAGAGCTTTTTTCAATGAGATCTCTAGAACATCGTTTTTAACAGTTTCTACAACCGTTTTTTTTGCAATGATCGAGATTTCGTCATCTTTTTTGCTATACACTGCGTCCAGGTTGTAGTCAGGATATTTCTTCTTGTAAGCAGCAAGCATGCCCTCGCACATAACGGTGTTGAGGGTTGCGCGGTCTAAGCCACGCTCTTCAATCAATTCATCGATTACATGAGACAATTTCACAGACTTGGTCCTTGCTTGCAAAAAAACTATAACTAACAACACGGCGATTATGCGCGCAATAGCGATTCTCCCAAAAACCTGGCCACATACAGTCGAAAAAATGTGGTTAAATCAACGTTTTTACACGATACGTTGACGCGGGTTATGTAGCGATAGCTATAACACTCAGAAGCAGTGTATATCGTTTTTTAAGAGAGTACAAAAAAAAACACAATTCTCTTTGTCATGTCGTCTATTATTAGTCTTAAATATAATTATATAAATCTAATAATAATAGATGAATAAGTTTTGGTGGATAACTTTTATCCTATCACTTTGAAAGCGTTGTCAATTCAATACATTGTAGTGATTTTTGGGTGGTGGATAACTTGTGGATAACTTTTATGTTTTATTCACAGTATGCTTGTTAGTATCTTAAAATCTTATTATCGCTGGTTGATAACTTTTAAAACATGCTATGAATGCCCCAATGATTTGCAATAATTTTTGTGCTGTAAAAAGTTATCAACCCTCTATCCACAAGTTATCCACCACTTATCCACAAGTTATCCACCACCCAAATTTTATTTGTTTTTTCTATTAGGAATAAAATTTGGGTGGTGGCACATTATTGAGGAGTTGTTGTGGTTGTTGTACATGTTTTTTGAGATGTCATGTTATCTAAAGCGATGTTTATGGCAAAAGCCATCCCCCTTCGCATAAAGCTACGGCGGACAAGTTTATGGCCCGCTCAAACATGCTTTCTGTTTATATTACTAAATCACACTATTCATGATCACGAATGAGCAAAGCTAAGTGGACTTCGCTATATTTTGCAAATCTTGTGCGAGTTCTTTAACCGTTTTAAGGTCTTTTCTGAGTGTTTCTTTTTCTGCCGGATTATAGAGTGCATAGGCCGGATGAATTGTAGGCAAAAGAATGCAGTTTTCATATACAATTTGCTTGCCGCGTGCTGTCGTTATGTTTGGTGCCATAGGGCAGATGCTTTTAAGAGAACTTGCGCCTAACGTGCAAATTATAAGCGGTTTAATAATATCGATCTCTTCTTTGAGATAGGTATGATAGCAGTATATGATTTCTTGAGGTGTTGGGGTACGATTTTGTGGTGGTCGCCACTTGACGATGTTGGTGATAAAACAGTCGGCCGGATTGAACTCAAGTTCTTTAAGGAGTGTACGCAAAAGCATGCCAGACCTTCCGACAAATGGTCTTCCTTGCTCTGACTCTTTTTGTCCTGGAGCTTCGCCTATGAACATAATTTTTGCATCCACCGAACCCTCACCCGTCACGAATCGTTCGCTTTCACTGTACGGTGGTTTTTGGCCGATTTTGGTTTCAATATCCGTTTTAAAATACAGCTTTTTTAAAAGTTCACGCTTTTCTTCGGTAGACACGGCTAAACCTTTTTACAAAAAATATTTTTTGATGGCGTTTGACTTTTAGTCTAACAAAAAGACCCCGGTTTTACCCGAGGCCTTTTTTTTTCATTACGTGAATAATTGCTGTTTTTTACTCAAAAATTTTTACGTGTTTTTATTTTGGTTGTGTGGTTGTCGTTGGTGTTATTGTTGTGGTAGATAGTGCTCTGTCTTCTTGTTCAAGGTTCTGTCTAAACTTTTCTATCGCTTCTTTTCCTTCGTACCAAGCATCCTCAGCCTTTTTGAGTAAATCAAGCGTTTCTTGATTACATTGTTCAGAGGCAATAATTTCGTAGGGCGTCTGGTTCAGCTTATTGGGGATTAGTGGGTTAGCACCAGCTTTGAGGAGTTGTCGTATGATGCGTATGTTTTGTTTTTTGTGGCTTGCATGTACGAGAAGACTTTTCCCTTGGCGGTTTATGCTATTTGAATCAAATCCAAGCGCTAACAGGTACCCTAAAATAGGTTCTACCTGTTCAGCATACGTAATGGCTGCAAATAGTGTAATACAATTTGTGTCCATCCATCGTAAATTTCCGTTGCTTACTCGTGTAAGTTCTGTTTTGATTTCACGAGCGCAGGTCTCAAATATGTTTCCTTTTTGTTGTTGTAAGAACAATGAGTATCGGCAGGGTGGAAGTTTTTTTAAACAATCGACAAGTTTTTGGCGTAAGAAACTGTTGTATTGGGCAGACATACCCAGTGATTGAGCATCTTCAAGGTTCATTATTTTTATGCACACAGGAGCTCCAGGAGCTTTCTGCTTGGGCTGTGTTTCCATGCAGAGATTGGAGGAAAAAAAAGATATTGAAATGATTATTACAAATGCGTATAGATGCTTCATAAAACCTCCTTTAGTGGTTTGTAAAATTCAGGCTATAGTACTGCCGATCTTGTGTAATAGCAAAAGAGGAAAAATATCACAGGATGACTTGAGGTCGTGCTCGTGCCGGGCGCACCAAAAAAGAGAGAGCGTGTTAACACGCTCTCTCTACTCGATTATAAAGTTTTTTTATATCATCCAATCATGTGTTTATTGGTGTACATGTGTATAAATTCTAACCAGTAATTTTGTTTAGCAAATTCTGTCTGAGGATATGATGAGTGAATACGTTTTTCTGGGAAGTATACCGATATACCGCCAGCTTTTGCGAGATTTACTCCTGCAACGTTACCGATTACGAGGTCTTTTATCGCATCGCAACAGTCACGTGCTGCGTATTTGATTGCTTTAACCAGCGGGTAGGTCTCAAGTTTTCCTTTGAATTTAGTTTTTTCATCTTCTATATTTTTGAGCACATTGATGCAGAAGTGTCGTAGATCGATGTAGCTTGGTTCATCAAAGTGTGTGCAATGGGCTTTGCTCTTGCTTTTACGGATAATTTCATATATTTGATTTGTGAGACCTGGCGATTTTAAAGCATTTGCAAGGGCAGCAGCAAGATCGTTTACTTTGCGGTTAAGCGGCTCATACAGTGCAAGGTCAAATGCTGAGTGCGTATAGTCACGTGTGATTGGGTTGTACACTTGTTCGTAGACCGAGACGATGTGACGTGCAAGATTGCGTGGAGATACGTCTCCGGCTGCAGGTAGAGAAAGCACTTTGTTATAATCATATCCTGTTCCCAGTTCTACCTCTTCAGATCCAGTCATAAAGTCCGCGCGTTTGCTGCAGATATAGCCTGTGCCAATGCCCATCATAAAGCATGCATCAAAAATGATAATATCAATCTTTTTGTTACCGCGAAGAGCTACAATTGCATCAAGAGCTCGGCAGAGTTTTTGATCATCAAGTGAGTTGCCGGTGGTTTCATCAAAACATACGCCTCTGACACATACATTGCTCATGAGTCGTTGAGATTGATCTTGCATGACATAATCAATAAACCCAATCGAACGATCAAGCTCGATCATGTTGGTGTTAGGGTTATAGAAGAACAGTTCTGCTGGGTTGATAATTCGGCCTTCAAGGTTGAGGTCGCCCATGCCATGGTTCCAAAATATAATTCCGAGGTGCTCTGATGGGTAATCGGTAACCGCCCAGGTTACTGCGCCGATCAATGTTTCAGCCAAACCGCTGTCCATGCACATGTCGGGGCCGATTTGTTCAATTTTGTTCTTTTTAATAAAGAGGTGCTTTGTGACCTTTTTGTGAATTTTATCTGGGGAGTAGTCGCGACGTTTGATATCCAGGTGTACCAAGATGTTCATGTTTTGATTTGATCCTATAGATGCCATTTGCTCTAAATTTCGATCGGCAAATGGGTATAGATCGTTGTCTGCTGCCATGTAGACGATAAACGTCCATGGCTTTTTGGTTTCTTTGCTTGCAAGAGCTGATTTATGGCATTCGCCAGTTTGACTTACACCAATCTGACCATTAATCGCATCTTTAGATAAGAGCGAATACGTATTATCTGGGTCAAAGGCTTCAGATTGATGTGGATAAGGGTCTTTATTAGTGAGGCTTGCTATATTAATTTCTTTGTCATTGTCTACTCCATTTTTATCTGATGATGAAAATAGAGGCAGTGCAAGCGCGCACAAACTGATGAAAAACAGGGTTGAAAAGCGTTTTTGTTTAAGCATGATCAAAGACTCCTTCTTTGTGATGGTGTAAATGTTCGAACGAGTTGAATCTAGTAAAGAAGAACTTCAGAGAGCAATAGTTGTGGCAGGCGTTCGCCTGTTTTGACGTAAACTTGGTATATTATGTCATCGGGTTAAGGGCTAGGCCCTTATGGGTTAAGGGTGAAACCCTTACGGATTCAAGGGCGGCGCCCTTACTTTGGGCTAGGTTGCTTTTTCGAGTTCAGAGAGCCAGCAGAGAATTGCGGTAAGCCCAAAGCTCAGCTGAAAGTCTAAAAAGAAGAGGGCGACGGGGTTTGCGATAAGGAATATATAGGTGGTGAGTGTGAGTATATCGATCGGCCGGGTTATGTGCCCCCGTATTTGCGCGTATGCCGTGAGCGTTGCTGATAAAACTGCACGAATAAACGAGAGCGATAACCACGAAAAAAGCGCGTACCCATAGGTCAAAATAAGAGTGAACGAAAGCTTTGTTTTAGGTGATAGCCCAAAAAATGCAAGCAAAAAACCAAGCACACTAAAAAAAATTACCAAATGTAGACCCGATCGTGCGATCATGTGCAAAAGGCCCCAGTAGCCGAAATTTTCTCTGATGTCCCTGTTTTGTGCATGTGCGAATGGTGTTTTGCCCAAAAAAATTAATGAGATGAGATACGCAGTAGGCTTTGAGAAATTTTTCTGAATTGAACAAAAAAGATGTTCTTTTTTGTTGAGGATCCATTGATACATTTTGTTAGCACGTGATAAGTCTGAACAATACATACGTTTTGGAATTTTAAAAAGAAACACCGATGCTTGAGTAAACGTTTTCATGAGATAGCGGTTAAACGCTTTATTGTTAGATTTTTTGTATGTGTGTGGTGGCAGTTCAATGCACATTCCCCCACGCAAATGGGTGTACGGATAGTGTAAAGGCACGGTAACAAATAACCGCATTTTTTGCTTGGGTGCGTAGACCAAAAGTTTGAGCGTATAGGGTGTTTTTACTGCGTCATCTATTGCATGAACGATCGATACATCTTCGAGAAGGCCAATGCTCATATTTTTTTGTTCTGTGTTTTGCTGATAAAAAGTATCAAAGGTGAATAGCTGCGTCTGATAGCGTATGCCCCCTAAGAGCATGCTTGCAAGAATAATAATGCGCATATTTTGAGATATGGGTGTTACACGAGTTAATCCGCAGAACCCAAATAATAACCACAATGCTGCGACAACACTACTTTGAAGTGTAATTATAGCGCTCATTAACCCGCAAAGGCCCCAAAACAGGGGTTGCATGTGAATGGTAATAAAATGTTTTGATATATTCATTAAGACACGACTTGTTGCTGTGGTTGCAGAAGCTTTATTGCAGACATGATATGCGAGTTGTTTGTTTGTAGTGCGCTCAGTCCGCTTTGCAATTTATTATTTTCTAGACGAACATCTTTTACCTCGATTATGGCACGTGCAATATCATCTTTGAGCTTTTGTATATCGTTTACTATATTTTGTAAATCTTCTGTATGTTTTGTTTGCCCTTGTGCATAGTTTTGTAAAAATGTCGAAAGATCTGTTTTAATGGTCCCAAGTGATTGTTCAAGTTTAAAATTTTTTCTTTTGATCTGCAGAATGCGTACATAGGTCAAAACAGCAATGCCTATTGCCAATGAAATTACTATTTCTTTTTTGCTCAAAAAGAGAGACGCTTTTGATTGAATATTTTGTACAAGAGGTTTTTGAGAAAAGTTTGCGATGCTTGTTATGTGAAAAGGTATTTTTGCTGTGAGTGCAACGCTCATGCAGAGATAGCAGAGAATGCCTATTTTTTTCATACAGTTCTCCATCAATATAATTTTGTGTGTTTTTATGATTTTATCGGTTCAGTAGTTTGTTGTGGTGGCAATCTTGATAATAGTTCATCAAGTTTTTGAGACAGTTCAGGTATTTTTTTTGTATCTTCGGCGATGGCAGTTGTGTCCTCTTTTATGGAGCTTGTTGCATTCAATATTGTGCCGGCGCGTGTGTTTGCTTCTTCGGCCTTTTGAAGAAGTTGCGTGAGTAAATCCTGATTTTGGGTTGTTTTTTGTGAAACTTGTTCAACACGTTTTGCTTGTTGCTGTTGCTCGGCAATAATTGTTTGTGTGTTTTGAGCAATAATTTGAGTTGTTTTTAAAGTTTCTTTAACACGACCGGGAGCCGTTACCGCGTCTACAATGTGTTCAATTCCACTTCCTATCCCAGCAAAAACAAGGGCTGCGATACCAAGAATAACGAAATGTTCTTTTCCACCATATGTGCGCATTGGCGTGGCAAGAAGTATGATGCAAAGAATACTGAGTGAGATTGTTTTGAGTGTATTCATAATGGTTTCTTTCTTTGCTTAAAAATAGGTGTTAAAAATTTATGAAAAATGTCCTTTTTGTATATGCCCATATATCAATCGTTTATTCGATCAGCAGATGATATCAAGTTTGTTTAATGTGCATATGTTAATGGACTGTGTTATATAAAAAATGTAGAATGAGTCTTGCCTTAGGTTCAATAGTTTTTTTATTTTTTAGCGAGCAGTGTTAAAAAACGATGGTAAACAAAAAAGTTTTTGATAATGGTTTTTGCGTATTACACAAGCATATGCCACGCATCCCAAGCGTTTCAATTCAGCTCTGGTATGGCGTTGGCTCAAAACACGAAAAAACCGGTGAGTATGGTATTGCGCATTTTATTGAGCACATGATTTTTAAGGGTACAAAAAAACTTTCAGAGTCCGATATTAATGTGCTTACCACAAAAATGTCCGGATCATGCAATGCGTTTACCTCATATGATTACACCGGATATCTTTTTGATGTGCCATCCCAGTATCTTGGTGATGTTTTGCCCCTTATGGCTGACTGTATGGGCAATTGTACGTTCAATGATGAATTTTTAGCATCTGAGCTCAAGACTGTTGTGCAAGAGCTCAAAATGTATACCGATAACTATGTTTCTTCTTTGATCAAGCAAATGATGTCAGGTATATTTTTTGATCATCCGTATCGTAATCCGGTTCTTGGGTACAAGCAGGACTTGTTTGCGTTTAATCGCGAAAAATTATGTGATTTTTATCAAAGACATTACGCTCCAAACAATGCAACTCTTATTGTGGTTGGAGACGTAGATTTTGATATTGTTATTAAACAAGCTGAGCAAAATTTTGCTTCGATTCCTGCCCGTCAAATTGATAAACAAGATTCGTTTGCGCATGCGTACGATTTTGTATCGCGCTCAACCATTTTTGAGAGAGCTGTAACGCAGCATAAATGTGTGCTCGCCTGGGTGATTCCTGGGGTATCAAAAAAACAGAGTTATCTTGTTGATGTACTTACATGGGTTTTGGCTTCAGGCAATGGTTCGATTTTATATCGCTTGCTGGCAACAGAACTAGACTTAGTGTTCGATATTAGTGCGACAAGTTATGATCTGTTTGAGTATGGTGTCTTTTTTATATACTTTGAGCCAAAAAATCCGGACGATATCGAAAAAATACACACACTTATTTTCGAACAAATCGAAAAAATTATTCAAGAAGGCGTTCAACAAATAGATCTTGAGCGTGCACAGCGAAAAGTACATGCAAGCCATGTTGCCCTTTATGAGGAGCCAGAAGAGTACGCATACTCACTTGGCAGTCTTTTTCTTGCCACTGGTAACGAACGTTCTGTTGATGAATACTGCATGTGGAACACACATACTTTGGGTTCAAATTTACAAGAATTGCTTAAAGTGTATTTTGATCGTTCATATGTTCAAAAGGGTATGATAGTGCCTTTTAGAACCCAAACACATGCTACTACTTGGCAAAATATGCAAAAAATTTCTGATCAGAGTGATGAAAAGTTTCTTCAAAAATTTAGTAGAGAATCGCCTGTTCAAGAGGCTTGCGTAGCTCAATCTTTTGTGCCAAAAATGCCAAAACCATTTGTTTTTCCTAAGCCAAATACCCTCAAGCTTAAAAATGGACTTACCATATTATATTTGCATACACCAGAAATCGATAAAATAGACTTGGTGATCGATTTAAAATCTAAACACTATCAGGACGACCTTGGCTTGCAGGGTTTAAGTGCTTGTGTTTCAAATATAATACTTGAGGGTGCAGCTCAGTATGATGCTACGGGCTTTGCTCAAAAGCTCGAATCATATGGAATGGACATATCAAGTGTCCCTGGTTCGGTTTCTTTATCCATGCTTTCTGAAGATTTTGAACATGGCGCAGAGCTTTTGGGACTTGTGCTCACACAGGCAACATGTAGCGCCGATTCTCTTGAGCAAGTTCGTGAGCGTATGCTCTCAGACCTTGCTAATTTTTGGGATGAGCCTAACCACTTTTCTGGTCAGCTTATGCGTGAAATCGTATATCGTGATCATCCGTATGCTCGCAATATTCTCGGTCAAGTCGATGATATACATAAAATTTCTCAAAAGCTTATTAAACAAGCATATCGGCAAAAAATTTCTCCCGATGGTGCAACTATGGCGATCGTGGGGAATCTTAAGGGGCATGATATTGAGTTATTGTGCGAAAAATATTTTGGTTCTTGGCAAAATAGTTCTGTGACCGACGTGATATTTCCTGCAATAGCGTGTCCTCAAGAAACATTGGTAAAGCGGTATATTGATCGAGACCAGGTTGTTATAAGTTTTGGTGCGCCATCTGTTGCGCGCACTGATGATCGGTATGATGCTTTGTTATTGTATGATCAAATTTTTGGTGGTGGCGTGCTTGGAGCCATGAGCTCGCGTTTGTTTCAATTACGCGAAGCAACAGGGTTGTTTTATGGTATCCGTGGATCATTAATCTCGGGAGCTCATAAACAACCAGGTATGTTGCATGTCAAAACGATGGTATCAACCGATCGCGTTGATGAAGCGGCGCGTTCAATTGAAGATCTTATTCGTCAGGGTGCATCAACGATGACACAAGAAGAGTTTGCCGATGTACAGAGAGCTCTTGGTTATGCGGTGATCGAAAATTTCGCTACGAATAAACAGATCGCGCACACGTTCTTGCATGCGCATGCATTTGGCTTTGCACCGGATTTTTATGACCATCGTGCTGAGAAACTTGCAAGCTGGCGTCGTGCTGATGTGCAGCGTATAGTCGAGGAATTTTTAGCGCAGTGTCGCCTAACTCAACTACGCGTCGGCCGCGTATAACGGGCATTCGCCCGTTCTGCCTTTGTTTTGTGAATATTAATGGGTTTGAGGAATGTTTTGTGACAACTGCAATGTTTTTACTCAAAGAGCTGTCTCGCGCTGATATAGACTTTTTTAGGTCTTTGGTGTGGGACTACTATGCTGTCAACAGACGCGAGTTCGTCTGGCGTTTTGAGCCGGACCCATACGCTGTTGTGGTGTCTGAGTTTATGCTTCAGCAAACGCAAACTGAGCGCGTAGCTCAAAAGTATCCGCCATTTTTAGCGCGTTTTTCATCCTGGCGATCTCTTGCAGCAGCACCGCTTGCTGATGTGATTATTGCTTGGCAAGGGCTTGGGTATAACAGGCGAGCACGCTTTTTACATTTACTTGCTGGGCGTGTGATCAATGAGTTTGATGGTGTTTTGCCCAATGATCCTTGCGTGCTTAAAACGTGCTCAGGTATAGGTCCTAACACCGCAGGGTCGATCTGTGCGTTCGCATTTAACAAGCCAATTGTGTTTATCGAAACAAACATTCGTGCGGTATTTATACATACGTTTTTTTCTGACCGTGATGATGTTGCCGATGCTGAATTATTGCCATTAATCAAACAAACACTTGATGAGAACAATCCGCGTGAGTGGTACTATGCGCTTATGGATTATGGGGTATATCTCAAAAAACAGCACAAAAATCCGACACGTAAAAGTAAACATCATACGATTCAATCAAAATTTTCTGGATCTGATCGACAAATCCGAGGCGCTATCTTGCGTCAGCTTAGTTTGTCAGTTGCAAAAAATTGTATGCTCGAGAGCCTTTTTGAAGTTTTATCAGACAGCTATGGATGTGATCCTGTGCGTGCACAAAAAATTCTCGATGGTCTTATTGCCGAAGGTATGGTATCGCGTGTACATGGTGGCGATATGATTTGTTTGTAAAAGCGAATGCCCCGGCATTTTGTTTCGCCAGGGCCTCTGCTTTTTGAAACAAATTTAGAAAAATTTTGGTTGAAGTCTTTCAGCGATTATTTTCATAAATTGATAGTGCGCAGGGATATCTGCGGCGATTTCTTGGGCAATAACTTCTCGGTAAATATGAGACGTGAGATTGCGGTCTTGAAGAATTTTTTGAGCGGAGGCAAGTTCTTGTTTACTTAGCAATCCCGTATCGTGAGCTATTTTGTATACCTCGTTTGGTATGGGCGCATTGATGGGTATTTTATATACTTCTTCTATGTACAAGCGGAGATACTTCCACAATAACTCTGATGTATACTCGAATCTCTGTATAAGAGAATCCCTAATCATTTTGTATATGCGTGGATTTATATTTTCTTTTTTAGTAATTTCATCTAATACTTCTTCAAGAGAGCGTATGGCTTGTAATACAATATCGTATTTTTCTTTTAATCCATCCATGGGATCATGTACCTTTCGATACTTTTTTTAAATTCTGGATCGATGTTGTGCAGATCAATGACATCAAATCTGTAGGGCATGTTTGTTGCTTCAAGCACATTTTTTATTTCAAACAGATCGAGCTTGTCCATCTTTTTACCCATATCAAGTGCTATGTCAAAATCTGATGTCCTGCGGTATGTTCCCTTGGCTCGCGATCCATATAGATAGATTTTGACCTCTGGAACGACTGCTTTGATAAGTCGAATGAGTTTTTTTTGTTCTTGCTCGTACGTCTGGTTTTCTTGTGTCATGAATATTTCCTTATTTTTCTGAATGCGACTCAGACTGTCCTTTTACGCATGGCGCTTGTTTGAGAACGAGCGCATAATCTTTGAGCTTTTTGTCGCTTACCGGTGTCGGTGCGCCCATGAGTAAATCGCTGCCGCTACCCGTTTTAGGGAACGCGATAATGTCGCGAATATCTTCGAGCCCAAGCATAAGCATAAGGAATCGATCGAGCCCAAGAGCGATACCACCGTGAGGCGGGAATCCGAGTTCTTGAGCTTCAAGCAGGAACCCAAAGTGTCCCTTCATGTCATCCGCATCAAGGCCTAAGAAATTAAAAATTTGGTATTGCAGTTCTTTTTCATGAATACGTATCGATCCACTACCAAGCTCTACGCCATTAAGTACGATGTCATAAGACCGTGCCTTAATATCCTCTGGTTTTTTGTTCTCCCAACCCTCTTGTGGACGGGTAAAGGGATGGTGCGCAGATACCCAGCGTTTGCCTTCTTCATTCCACTCAAGCAGCGGAAAGTCTGTTACCCACAAAAATTCGTCACGGTTTGCGATAAGATCGAGCGCTTTGCCAAGTTGTAAGCGTAAGCGACCTAAAGCAGTCCAGCTTTGTTTGTAGTCGCCCGCAATAACAAAGAGCGTGTCACCAACTGCAAGTGTTGGAATGATTGCGCGCAATTGTGTCACGATGTCTGTAGGGAGGTGTTTTACGATGGATGATTCGATAACATCATTCTCGCCAATGCGCATCCAAATGAGTCCCTGCGCGCCGGCGATTTTGGCTTTATTAGTCCAGCTTTCGAGCTCAGAGCGTGAGAAATTTTTATTTTGAATATGCAGTGCCCCGACCTTGCCACCTTTTTTAAGAGCAGCTTGGATGAAGGTAATTGGAGAAGATTCAAACGTTTTGGTGATGTCTTGTATTGGCAGGTCAAAACGTAAATCTGGTTTATCACAGCCGTAGAGACGCATCGCGTCATCGTAGCGCATGCGACGCATAGGCAGCTGAAGTGTTTTACCGAAAATTGTTTTATACACATGGCTCAAGAGCGATTCAATAAGCGTCTGTATAGTTTTTTCATCCGTGAACGACATCTCTAAGTCCATCTGTGTGAACTCAGGCTGCCGGTCTGCGCGGTTGCTCTCATCTCTAAAACAGCGAGCTATCTGGAAGTATTTTTCAAAGCCACCAGCCATCAAAAGCTGTTTGTATACTTGTGGTGATTGTGGGAGAGCGTAAAAAGATCCAGGAATATTTCGTGATGGAACTAAGAATTCGCGTGCGCCTTCTGCCGTGTTTTTGGTGAGGATTGGCGTTTCGACTTCATAAAAGTCTTCTTTGTTGAGGAACTCGCGAATGGCAAAAATAATGCGGTGGCGTAGAGCAAATATTTCGAGCATTTCTGGTCTTCGCAGATCGATATAGCGGTATCTTAGGCGCAATTCTTCATCCACATTTTTTGCTTCTTCGAGCTGGAACGGAAGAGTTTTTGCACGACTGAGTATTTGTAAGTCTGATACCTGCAATTCAAACTCGCCAGTAGGCAAATTTTTGTTAATGGTTGCATCCGATCGCTTAACGACGGTTCCCTCAACCACGATAACGTACTCTGAGCGAATTTCTTGGGCTTTTGTATGAACATCTTTTGAGAGGTCAGGGCTGATCACGAGTTGCATGAGTCCGCTTCGATCGCGAAGATCGATAAAAATGATGGTTCCATGATCTCTGCGACGATTGACCCAGCCGCGTAATGTTATTTTTGAGCCAACATGCTCTGTGCAAACTTTTCCGCAAGGGACAGTGTTTTGCGTGTATTCCATGGGGATCCTCGTGATCAAAAAAAAAAGAATCTTTATCAAGCGGTAATGAGAAGGTTATCTGAGTATAGCATATAGTTTAAACATGTCAGTAAATTCGCCCCAATCAGCTTTTCGAGATGAGTTTTTTCGACTAGACAAGACAGCTTTTTTGGGGCTAGATTCACGTGGATGACGCAAGGTCCATGTTCTTTTATTTTTACTTTTTTTAAAGGAGGGTTTGTATGGCAAGACAAACAAGATTGTTACGGCTTGCTGCCCTATGTGTGTTTACACTAGGGTGTTCTACGCTGTTTGGCGTAGACAGCACGGACATCGCAAAGTTAGGCTTTCGTGATGCGCTTATAACAAAGGCGCTTCAGCGAGTACGTCAGCTTGACCAGGACCAAAGTAAAAAGGTCGATGCCTTTTTAACCTCGTTGGGTAAACGTTCTAAGGAAATTACACCAGAACTTGCTCGAGAAGCAATTATTGAAGCAGTAGGTATTTTAGAAAAAAACCATGACAAGATTGCATCGGACAAAGAGTTGCAGTTTGTAGTCGGTTCTCTCAAATTGCTTCGTGATTTTTATGTGCTTAAAGCTCCCCGTCCATCAGAGCATCCATCAACTGTTGGCGCTCCACTGATCCAAGATCAGGCTGTGGCGTTGCCTCCAATCATATCCATTGATGGTCCAGTTAATACAACCAATGGCTTTGGTGTGTATGACGGAGCAACCCCGGAGTTTACCGTTGATAAAGACGGTAACGTGTATATGGCTGGCGCACTTGTTATAGTCGGTCCGATTACGATTTCTGGTAATGCTGAAATTGATGGCAACCTGGTTGTCAAAGGCAATACGCAGCTTGGGGATGCAGCCGGAGATATTTTGACTATCGAAGGTGACAGTATTTTTGTGACCGATAGCTCAAATATTGACACGACAGTGCTCAATAACGGAACGGTTGGCATTGGTCTGGTTAATGCAAATGCTGTTAATATTAGCCGCGTAGGCAAAACAACGACCGTAAAAGGCTCGTTGAATGTCGATGAGGCAACAACGTTCGACACCACGCTGGGTGTAACCGGCGTGTCAACACTTACTGGTGGAGCTCTTACACCATCAGTTGATACGATAGCAGCGGGCACATTAACGATCGGACCTGCAACAGCAACGAAGGTTGAAATTGCAGATACTACTGTGATAACAGAAGTACAGGGTCCTTTGACGGCTGTTGAGCCCGTTTTATTACCCGATCAAAATCAGCTGCGACTAGAAGAATCAACGGGTGCTAATAACTTCTATGTTGCTCTCGAGGGTCCTGATCAGGGAGCTTTGGCAGCAAATATTGTTTATAAAATGCCCACAACGGTTGGTGCCTTGAATTGGGCATTAGTCACTGATGGAGGCAATCCCGGACAGCTTTCATGGTCAAACATTCCTGGTCACGATCCGGTAACGATAGACAATTTTGACAACACAGCGACTGCAAAGGGACTTTCGATAACTGCTTCGCCTGCACAATTACTCAAAATGCATGCAGCAGATGGAACGAATCCTGGTGGCGTAAGCATCGGTGCACAAACATTTGCAGGAGCAAAGACATTTAATGGCGGTATTCTGTCAGATACACTTGATGCAGCAACGGCAACGACGCTTACGTTAGGATCAGCAACAGCAACGAAAGTTGAGATTGCAGATACCGGTGTAATAACCGAAGTACAAGGTACTCTGAATGTCGAGTCAGTAATCGATACGGCAGCAGCAGGAGCATTAACACTTGGTGGAGTAACAGCAACGAGCGTTGATGTATCGAGAACCGGTGTAATGACAACGGTAAAAGGTACATTGAATGTCGATGAGGCAACAACACTTGACACCACGCTTGGTGTAACAGGTGTATCAACACTTACTGGTGGAGCACTTACACCATCAGTTGATACGATAGCCGCAGGCACATTAACGATTGGACCTGCAACAGCAACGAAAGTTGAGATTGCAGATACCGGTGTAATAACCGAAGTACAAGGTACTCTGAATGTCGAGTCAGTAATCGATACGGCAGCAGCAGGCACATTAACGATCGGACCTGCAACAGCAACGAAAGTTGAAATAGCAGATACCGGCGTAGTAACCGAAGTACAAGGTACTCTGAATGTCGAGTCGGTAATCGATACGGCAGCAGCAGGAGCATTGACACTTGGTGGAGCAACAGCAACGAGCGTTGATGTATCGAGAACCGGTGTAATGACAACGGTAAAAGGTACATTGAATGTCGATGAGGCAACAACACTTGACACCACGCTTGGCGTAACTGGCGTGTCAACACTTACTGGTGGAGCACTTACACCATCAGTTGATACGATAGCAGCAGGCACATTAACGATCGGACCTGCAACAGCAACGAAAGTTGAGATTGCAGATACCGGTGTAATAACCGAAGTACAAGGTACTCTGAATGTCGAGTCGGTAATCGATACGGCAGCAGCAGGAGCATTAACACTTGG
>Ga0209319_1000136_pt1 | contig 125159 bp, 96 predicted proteins | sample RifGroE2_FD_184000 | JGI IMG/M metagenome (GOLD analysis project Ga0209319, IMG submission 184000) | Groundwater microbial communities from Rifle, Colorado - Groundwater E2 (SPAdes) (version 2) | ecosystem: Environmental > Aquatic > Deep subsurface > Groundwater | place: Rifle, Colorado, United... | reverse complement strand
AATTTTATCTATCATTTTTAATAAGGTTTTTTGTGACTATATATTTAAATGTCAGATACTTAAATATAACAAAAAACCTTATTTCTTTATAATATTTTAAACACTTTCTTACATCGAACTCACGTTAATCTATTAAAAATTTCACAAAGGAATTATTGTTATTTAGCAAATATCATTATATTTGAACCGTAATAATCAACTTGAGTTGTTGATTTAAACCAAATGTGATTTTTGCCCGCCACCGTTTGAAATTCTTATATTAGATAGAATACCAATGAAGGATTTAAACAAAAAGCTATATACGGACGAATTGCTTAACGATTGGGTAACCCGTGAAGAGATAATTCCTGCAGAAACCTATTTTATCAAAAAATATTTGACCCAAAAAACAGGTAAAGTCATTGAAGCCGGCACCGGTGGCGGACGTATCGCATTTTGTATCGGGCAAATGGGGTTCAACCAAATTGATGCTTTTGATTATGTGCCCCAAATGATTGAATCCGCTAACAAAAACCTGAAAGATAAAAACCTAAATATTAAATTCATTGTAGCCGATGCAACCAACCTATCGGATTTTGGGAGCGATACGTACGATTATTTAATTTATCTGCAACAGGTTTTGTGTTTTATCGAAGACGAGCAACTATTCTATAAAGCTCTAAACGAAGCTTACCGGATTGCAAAAAAAGACAGTATTACCCTATTTTCATTTTTAGATTACCATTCGCGGACGATTAACATACCGCTACGGATACTATTGAATATTTTAAGATGGTTACGGAATGAACCCATCCCTGACAACTATTTGCCCTGGCTAAAGATAAACAACCGTTTTAACAGGAAGTTATTATCAAAAAACCAGGCACTCACTTACTGGGTAAAGCGGGATGAAATAATCATGCAATTAGAAAAAATTGGTTTTGAGGTGTTGGAGGTAAAAAATGCCAGCCAAATAAATACGGATGCCAAACAAAGGAAAGGGATGCTGTATGTGGTATGCACTAAATAACAAGGTCTTATATAAAAATCTAAGTAACCTTTTAGGATTTAGAAAATAAACCCTTTTTATACCATCAATTTCACTACTTTCGTACTTCTTAAAATGTTTTTAAATGAACTTTACCAATAAAACCTTTTGGGTTACCGGAGCCGCATCGGGCATGGGCAAAGCTGTTTCGGTGGCATTGGCAAAATATAAAGCCACGGTTATTATTTCCGACCGCGATGCGCAGGGACTGACCGATACCGCCCAAAGCATTGAAGCTGCCGGAGGTACTGCCAAAGTGGTCATTTTAGACATGTCCGATTCACGGGCTATTACCGAAAGTGCCGCTTTGGTGTTGAGTGAAGGCTACAAAATTGATGGACTTTATCATTTTGCAGGCATCAGCCAGCGGTCGCTGGTTACCGAAACCCCGTTGGAAAACGACCGCAAGATAATGGAAATCAATTTTTTTGGGGTGGTGGCACTTACCAAAGCACTTCTGCCGCACATGATACAAAACGGTGGAGGGCAATTGGCGGCGGCCTCAAGTCTGGTAGGTAAATTCGGGTTTCCGTACCGCTCGGCTTATTCGGCATCGAAACACGCTTTGCATGGATTCTTTGAAACCATTCAGGCTGAGAATTTCCAGCACAACATTCATGTAAGCATGCTTATTGGCGGGCGCATCCAAACCAACATTTCAAAATTTGCCATCAATAAAGAGGGGCAGGAACATGGAAAAATGGATCCGGGTCAGGCGAACGGAATCACTCCCGAAAAGGCAGCCCAACAGATTTTGCGTGGGTTAAAACGCGATCAACGTGAAATACCCGTGGGTGGGAGTGAGTTGATTATTTTGAAAATCAGGCGGTTCTTACCAGGGTTACATGCAAAAATTATCAGAAAAATAAAACCGATGTAAATTATCTATAAACTTGTATCCACAAGTTTTCGGATCACTTGTTAATAAACAACAAGTTACAAAGGATTTTGCAGTCAGTTGAAATGCAACCATCTCACGAAGTTTCGGTATTATCAATGATTTAGGATCATAGTTGCGGATTTAAGGTATAAGTCAAAAAAAATTGCAAATTCATCGGTACTAATGTTAAGCCAAGCCAAAAGACAGTTGCAGCGTTGAACTGAAAAAATTGTATATTAGCACAAAAAAGAAATGATTGGACCGGATAAAATATCGGAAATAGTTAATAAAATAGCTTTAGGGTATAATCCAGAAAAGATTATTCTTTTTGGTTCCTATGCATCTGGAAATCCCAATGAAGATAGTGACTTAGATTTATTTGTAATTAAAGATACTGATTTGCCCAGGCCACAAAGAACCGTGCAAGTTAGAAAAATGATATATGGTTCGATGATTCCTATAGATTTGATTGTTTATACCCCAAAGGAGATAGATGAATCAAAGGAAAATAAATTTGGATTCGTATATGAAGTACTAAATACAGGAAAGACTTTGTATGAGCGGGGAAGCAGATGAAATAAGACAATGGATAATTAAGGGAGACCATGATTTGATTTACCTGCTCGATTTGATAACGCAAAAAGACTTAGATTTCGAGAGTTTTTATGATACTGTTTCAGAGTTACAAGGATATGCAGTTGAAATTAGATATCCCAATGAGACTATTTTTCTTTCAAAAGAAAAAGTCGAGAGTGCCATGATTACCGCAATGGAAATAAGGAAATTTGTTACAAGAAAAATGAATATCTCAGTGGATTATAACGAAATATTGGATTAATAAAAATGGCAAAACGAATAAATGGAATACAGCAATTAGGAGTTGGAGTTACCAACGTTCACGAAGGGTTTAAATGGTTCCGCACCTATTTTGGAATGGATATTAAAATGTTTGAAGAGGCAGCGGTTGCTGAATTGATGCTACCCCACACCGCCGGTAAAACCCGCGAACGGCATGCTATTTTGGCTCTGAACCTTGAAGGCGGGGGTGGTTTTGAAATTTGGCAGCATACCGGAAAAGAACCGGTGAAACCATTGTTCAAAATTCAGATTGGGGATTTGGGAATCAGCATTGGGAAACTAAAATCGGCCAATATCCACAAAACCTACGAACAGTTCAACAAATGGAACCTGGAGGTGCTGACCCAAATAGATAAAGATCCTGCCGGGAACGAGCATTTTTATCTGAACGATGTTTTTGGCAATATCTGGGAAGTTTGTGTTGAACCTTTCAGGTTTATGAATCAAAAATCGGTGAATGGGGGCATTTATGGTGCTGTGATTGGGGTAAAAGATATGGAAGAGAGCCTGAAGGTGTATCAGGATATTTTAGGATACGACCAGATAGTATATGATGTTCAGGACAAGTTTACCGATTGGGTAGGAGTTCCAGGCTGTGAAAACATCTATCGCCGGGTTCTGTTAAAAAAATCGGTACAGCCCAAGGGTACTTTTAGCCCAATGTTTGGCCCGTCGTGCATGGAATTGGTTCAGGTGATTGACCGCGAACCCCGTGATATTTTCGAAGGCCGCATTTGGGGCGATCCGGGCTTTATCCACTTGTGTTTCGATATTAACGGGATGGATGAACTCCGTCAGGAGGTGGAAGAAAAAGGATTTCCTTTCACGGTAGATAGTGCCGCAGCCATGGATTCGTTCGATATGGGCGAAGCTGCCGGAAATTTTGCTTACATTCAAGCTCCTGAGGGAACCTTGATAGAGTTTGTGGAAACCCATAAAATACCAATTCTGAAAAGTGTTGGCTGGTATCTTGACTTAAAGAAACGGGGAGAGAAACCCCTGCCAAAATATATTTTTAAATTCTTCGGATTTATGCGTGTCCGCTAAGGAATTTAATAAAAAAAGGTTGCTCAACGGCAACCTTTTTCATTTAATCATGGCATGCTATATTTTAATATCTGTAATGATCAGCTTTATAGGGGCCTTCTACTGGAACTCCCAGATAATCAGCTTGTGAAGTGGTGAGTTTGGTAAGTTTCACCCCGAGTTTGTCCAAATGTAACCGTGCTACTTTTTCGTCCAGATATTTTGGCAGGGTATATACCTGTTTTTGATATTTGGCATGGTTGGTATGCAGTTCAATCTGGGCCAACACCTGGTTGGTGAATGAAGCCGACATCACAAAACTTGGATGACCTGTGGCACAGCCTAGATTCAACAACCGTCCTTCGGCCAGAATTAACACGCTGTGCCCATCGGGGAAGGTCCATTTGTCGTATTGCGGTTTGATATTGGTTTTTACAATTCCTGGAACCTTTGCCAAAGGAGCCATCTGGATTTCATTGTCGAAGTGACCAATGTTTCCTACAATGGCCATGTTTTTCATTTTGCTCATGTGTTCCACGGTAATAATGTCGCGGTTTCCGGTGGTTGTTACAAAAATATCTCCATAACTTACCACATCTTCCACCGTTTTCACTTCGTATCCTTCCATGGCGGCTTGCAACGCGCAGATGGGATCAATTTCAGTGATAATCACACGTGCACCTTGTCCACGCAGCGATTGGGCACTTCCTTTACCCACGTCGCCATAACCACAGACCACGGCTACTTTTCCGGCCAACATTACGTCGGAGGCGCGCATAATCCCATCAGTCAATGAATGGCGGCAGCCATATAAATTATCGAATTTCGATTTGGTTACCGAATCGTTCACGTTAATAGCAGGGAAAGGTAGTTTGCCTTGCTCGGCCATTTGATACAAGCGGTGGACACCTGTAGTTGTTTCTTCGGAAACCCCATGGATGTTGCTTCTCATTCTCGTCCAGCATTTTGGGTCGATGGACATTTGCTTACGGCATAACTCCAAAAACACACCCCATTCTTCAGAATCGGTAGCAGGATTAAAATCGGGGACTTTACCGGCAGCCTCAAATTCAGATCCTTTTACCACCAACATGGTAGCATCGCCTCCATCGTCCAAAATTAAATTTGGGCCTGCACCATCGGGCCATTGCAAAGCTTGCTGGGTACACCACCAGTATTCTTTCAGCGTTTCGCCTTTCCAGGCATATACCGGAGTTCCTTTCGGGTTTTCAATGGTTCCATTTTTACCTACCACCACAGCTGCTGCCGCATGATCCTGCGTAGAGAAAATGTTGCACGAAACCCAACGGACGTCAGCTCCCAGTTCCACGAGGGTTTCAATAAGGATGGCTGTTTGCACAGTCATGTGCAGCGAACCCATGATTCTGGCACCGGCCAATGGTTTTTTCCCTTTATATTCTTCCCTAAGGGCCATCAATCCGGGCATCTCAATCTCTGCTAAATCAAGCTCTTTGCGGCCCCATTCAGCCAATTGAATATTGGCAACTTTAAAGGGGAGGGTGGCTTTTAATACTTCTGACATATAATTTTATTTTATTTATTGTTTTGTAGTAAACGTATTCCTTCTAGTAAAGTTTTGTCAATCTCCTGAATGATGGGATAGAACCCATCATTGTCGAGAACATTTCTTGCTACGAGTGCTTTCAGTTGGACCTCAATGGTTTCGCCACTTATTTTTAAGCCTTTGGCATCTCTGGGGACATTATGATCGGCGGCAAATGCGACAAATTGCTCCAAAACCTTTTGTTTGTCCAAATAATCGGAAATTTCATGGGCTGTCTTAAACCTGGTTAACACAGCCCGGTGGTTGTCGGTATATTCAAAGCAGAATTGGTATTCCAACCCTTTGCGGTTAATTTTTGTATAGTAATCGGAAATTCCGGTGGTATCTGCAGGGATGAAGGCATCGGGCATGATACCCCCGCCGCCATAAACCACCCGGCCAAGTACGGTATAGTATTTTAACGAATCCATGGGGTGGATGCTATCCGCTTGCTCAAATTCCCCGTTCATATACCGTTCGTGAATATCGTCGAAATATTTTTCCTGGCCTTCATTATATGGCTTTTGGATGCAACGGCCCGAAGGAGTGTAATAGCGGGCAATGGTTAAACGCAACGAGGAACCATCGGCGAACATTACAGGTTCTTGTACCAATCCTTTCCCAAACGAACGGCGTCCAATAATCTGTCCACGGTCATTGTCCTGAATGGCTCCTGCCACAATTTCAGAGGCCGAGGCAGACCATTCGTCAATTAAAACCACCAGTTCCAAATCGGCACATGATGCCCGTTGGGTGGAATAATAGCTGGAACGTGGTCTGGATTTCCCCTCGGTATAGACAATAAGCTTATCGGCTTCTAAAAATTCATCGGCAATGTTAATGGCTGCATCCAGGTACCCGCCGCTGTTTCCCCTCAGGTCGAATACCAGTTTCTTCATCCCCAGGGCTTTCAGTTTAGCAATAGCTTCCTGGAATTCTTTGTAGGTGGTTTTGGCAAATTTCGATAGTTTGATATAACCAGTAGTTTCATCGATCATGTACGAAACATCGATACTATACAATGGGATTTCGTCGCGGGCAATGGTAAAATTGACCAATTCGGGTTCTCCACGCCGTAAAATCCCCACTTTTACTTTGGTCCCTTTTTTTCCACGGAGCAGCTTCATTACCTTCTCGTTGGTAATGCCTACGCCTGCAATCACGGTGTCGTTTACTTTCACAATCCTGTCGCCGTCACGGAGCCCCACTTTTTCTGATGGGCCGCCTAAGATTACTTTAACAACAGAAACGGTATCTTTTTGAATGTTAAATTGGACGCCGATTCCATCAAAATTACCTTCCAGGGGTTCATTTACCGCCTCATAATCAACGGCTGGAATATAAACGGAGTGGGGGTCCAACTCTTCAAGGATTTTTGGGATTGTATTTTCGACGAGGGACGGTACATCCACCGTATCTACATATTCCCGGTTTACATAATCAATTACTGCATCGAGTTTGTTTCCTGCCTGGAACCCGGAATTTTTCCCATTAAATTTTTGGGTATCGATATTTTGTTGAATAACCATCCCTAAAATAACAGAAAGGGCAATGACCAAAGGCATCCCGTATTTTGACATCTTCTGCAACCAACTCATAATTAATTATTTTCAATCTGTTTAATTTCTATTCCAGCTTTCTCTAAAAGTTCAATTCCCTCAGGAGTCCTGTAGGCATCGGAGAAAACCACCCGTTTGATTCCGGCCTGGATGATTAATTTGGCACATTCCAAACAGGGAGACGATGTTACATACAAGGTGGCGCCATCACTACTGTTCGACGATTTGGCCACTTTTGTGATTGCATTTGCCTCGGCATGTAACACGTAAGGTTTGGTTTTGTTGTTTTCATCCTCGCAATTGTTCTCAAATCCCGAAGGGGTTCCATTGTAGCCGTCGGAAATAATCATCCGGTCTTTCACTAATAAAGCTCCTACTTTCCTTCGTTTGCAATAGGAATTCTCTGACCAGATACGTGCCATTTGCAAGTAACGCAGGTCGAGCTGATGCTGTTTTGAATCGGGATTATTTGAAACGTTAGCGGACATACGTAGAAGGATTAAAAAAAAACCTCGGATTGAGGATTTTGGTAATCAAGAACCACACAAAATATTTCAACGGCAAGAAATTAAAAGTTATCATTATCAAGTATTTATTCCATTAAACCAGTTTGTTTCCTACTTTTATTTCCTGATTGGCAGTTCCTGTTTTTTTGCTTTTTGTATTCCCAGATACAAAGTATCACAAGATCGTATTTTCATTTGATTTGATGGGCAACAAAGTAAATAAAAAAAAACAATAAACGAAAATTGTTGTTGACATGGGGGGCGGTGCTGTAGAATTAGTTTTATTGTTAATTCACTGGGAAACAGGATATGGCCCTTTGTTTGTACAATACCGGAAGTGCTATGAGGTATTTTGTCGAGATAACGCGCTGCACTATTGCTAAAAGGCTTTTGGAAAAAACAAAGAGAGGAAAACCCGGTAACGGATATCCTCTCTTTTGGCTTTTTACTATCCTAAACCTAACAATTATTCTACTTTCAGAAAAATGGGGATTGAACGGGTATTCATGTTCACATCGCCCAATGTAAGCACCAATTTGTGATACGGTTGAATGTATTTAATTGATGAACCGTCGTTGTAATAAAAAGTTTCAATCCAAGGGGTTGTAACCGCATCAACAGGTACGGTAATTTGGGCGGTGAACGTGTAGCTTTGCGGAGTTAAAGGTGTGTCACCTTCGGGGTTGGCAAAGTTAATGTACTTTGAAAACAACCACGGCGAGTAGCTAAGTTCAGCAGTTTTTAATGCCTCGTTGTCGCTAATTACCACACTTATATCTACTGTGGAACCGGCAGTGGCGGTTATGGTAGGCAAACTTATTGTTTCCAGGTTTACTTGCGGAACAGCACCCCACAGCAATTTAGTAACAATGGCATCGTCAATTACTTTGGTTTGGCCATTTGCAGTAAGGGTAAGCGATGTACATGCGGGAACCTCGTGGTCAAATGCTTTACTTACATCTTCAGATGACTCGCACGAAAATATCCCAAGCATTAAAAACAAACCTGCAACATTTAATATATTCTTCATTTCCAATTTATTATATTTGTTTAACAGAAATAATCCAGATTAATCCCAACCGGGGTTTTGTACAATGGTTTTCCCGGTACTTTGGTATTTTAAAATCTCATTCCGGGGAATGGGGTACCAATACATTTTAGGATCGAACACGCGCGAATCGGCTTCAAATTCGGAATAGGAATAGGTACTATCATTAACGTATGTAATTTTCATCCCTTTTACCGGTTGGTTCAGCACCACTTCAGCATCTTTCCAGCGTCGCAAATCCCAAAAGCGGTGCTCCTCGAAAGCTAATTCCAAACGGCGTTCCAATTTAATGTACTTGCGCATTTCAGCCTGGTTTTGCAATAATGTTTTATCGGCGGCACTAAGAGGGCGAAGGTTGGCACGGTTTCTAAGTATATCCAACGTACTGGTAATTTGCGCAAAGTTTGCAGTATTATCGTATTCGTTGAGTGCTTCGGCATAATTCAATAAAATTTCGGCATACCGCATAAATATCCAGCCACGGGGGCTTTCATCACCTTTTACAATATCCAGTGCCGGATCAATAAATTTTCTCAGGTAATACCCTGTTTTGGTAGCTGTTGACGACGAAAACAACCCATCTTTACCCCCGATATATGTTGCGACCAGCGTATCTTTTAAAGAGCTCCCGTTATAGTAAACGGAATATTTTAAACGGTCTTCCCGTTTTTTTACATTTTTGAGGGAGTAGGGATCTGTTGGATCATAATCAACCATACGGCCCGAATAGGTTTTGGATGCCATGCCAAAAGCCTGTACCAAATCTTCGGTGGGGTTTAAATATCCCGCTCCCTGATAACTAACAGGATAGTTATATTTTTCAATATCGTTACGGCTAAATGCTGCTGTGGCAAAAATAATTTCGGGATTGTAAACCGAAGTGAATATGGAAGATAAAGATGCCAGGCTATATTCTGCCGAATCAATAGTCAATTTAGCAGCTTCCGCAGCACGCAACCACTTGGATAAATCGTTGCCAGGGTTGTTGAGCGGGCTGGCAGCATAAAGCAATACCCTTGATTTTAATGCTAGCGGTGTCCATTTTATAGGGCGCCCCTGGTAACTTACATCAGGATAAGCTTTTGGCATTAAGGCTGCGGCAGAATCGAAATCGGCAACAATTTTTTCAACAGCCTGGTCGAAAGGAATCTGTTCTTCGGCAAACACTTCATCGTTATTTAACGGATCGATAACCTTGGTTATGTAAAAAATATTCCCGTAGCGTTTCAACAATTCAAAATGAAAAAAACCACGCAGAAACAAGGCCTGTCCTTTATAATAGTTGCGTACACTGACACCTTTTTCTTCCTCGGGAATGCTGTTGCTTTTGGCAATGATTCCGTTGGGCTCCAGTTCTTTCAAAAAAATGTTGCATTTGCGGATTCCGCTGTACATTGCGCTCCAAACATCATCGGGATTATTGGTTGCATTAATTGCATTATTATTGAACAGGTTGATTGCGGCTCCTGCATTGGAACACACGGCTTCGTCGCAAGCTGCAGCCAGCATGGCGCCACCGAAACGCGAATAACCATCGGGTAAATTGTTATAAATGTTATTCAGGAAACCGGGGGCATAATGTACATCTGAAAAGATCTCCTGGTAGCTTAATTGGGTGTCAACTTCCGGATCTTTATCCAGGAAATCTTCGCAAGATTGCGTAAGTAGGACTGCAGTTGCCAGCAATGCTATGTTGATTATATTCTTCATATTCAGTTTATTTAAAAGTTCAAGCTTACACCAATGTTTGTAACCTTAATTTCGGGATACATAGTAACACCGGCATTAGGTACTTCGGCACTGAGGTTGTGTTTTCTTAATTTGTCGGATGAAAACACGTTGTACCCGTTGGCAAAGAATCTGACTTCGTTTAAGCGAGCCCTGCTTGTCAGGTCTTTAGGCAGGCTGTAACCAATTTCAATGGTTTGTACCCTCAGGTAACCTACATTCTTTTGCCAAAGTGAGGAAGGCTGATAATTATGCGTATTGACCTGTGTGGTTAAGCGGGGATACAATGGATTTGGATTCACACCCCAGGCATTTTCAGCTACCTGGTAAGTAATGTTGTTATTATTCTGCAACCCCAGGAACACGTTGTTACTGATGAACAGGCTCCGGTTGGCTACTCCGGTGAGAAGTATGTTGAAATCGAACCCTTTATATCCGCAACTCAGATTGAGCCCGAAATTCCATTCCGGAATCCAGGGATTATTTAAAGGGATATAATCCTGGGCATCAATAATGTTATCGCCGTTTTGGTCCACGTATTTTACATCGCCGGGTTGTACCGTCCCGTATGATGATTTGGCCCAGCTGTCAATTGCAGCCTGATCACTGAAAAATCTGTCGGCACTAACCTCAAGCCCCCATTGTTGTGAAACAGACTGCCCGGTGCGATATTCCCAGGCATTCAGGCCGGCAACTTCGTCCATGGAGGTTACCTTGTTGTTTGCATACGAAACTGTACCTTTCACTTGATATACAAAGCCGCCAGCCATATTATGATGTGTTGCCGTAATTTCAAATCCTTGGCTCAATACCGAACCGTTGTTTTCGTAGGGTAGATCCTGCCCAATAAATGTTGGTAAGGTATTCCAGCGTCCGGTAATTATTTGTTGACGGTTGTTCCGGAAAATATCTACATCAAGTTCTACTTTTTTAATAAGTTCTATTTCAAAGCCCATGTTTGCACAAAGTGCCTCTTCCCAGGTAATGTTTGGATTAGGGATCCGCCCTTCGGACGAACCGTCGGTCCAGGCTGTTCCAAAATAATACCCGCCCCCGCTATTAAATTTTTGCTCGTAGGGGAACCGGTATCCGATACCAATGTTTGAATTTCCGGTTTTACCAATTGAACCACGAACTTTCAAATAGCTTATTAGTTCGTTTCCGGTCAAAAATTCTTCGTTTGATGCAACCCAGGCTGCCGATAAGGTTGGAAAAAACCCGAAACGGCTGCCTTTTGCAAAATCTTCGGACCCGTTATAGGCAAAACCCAGTTCGGCCGTATACCGTTTGTCGAAGGAATAAGTTGCGCGGCCAAAAACACCTTGGTTACGGAAATCGGGATTATCGCCCACCACGGTTTCGTTCGATTGCATGTACTTTATATCGGCTGCAATGTGGCTGGTACCAAAATTGCGGCCGTAAGCAAAACCATACATGTAATTCATCATCAAACCAAAGTTGTCGTCCCAACCACTAAAATTTAAAGCGAGGCTGGTGGTTTCGCCAAATTGGGTATAGCTGGCATCGGTATTTTGCTGGTACCGGGCAAATGTTTGGTCTTTTGAACGTCCGTAATTTTTTGAAGCATCAAAGCCAAAAAGGGCATTTGCAGAGAGGCCGGTAAGGATTTTATCTAATTTCCAATCGAGGGTTGTAGTACCCTCAACATACCGTGAAAAACGATCCTGGAAACCGGTTTTTGCAATCAACCCATAAGGGTTGTTATATATGGCCGTTCCGGCAATTGAACCATCGGCATTAAAAATGGGCATTGTAGGTGGGTTTTTTGAAAGAGATGATATAATTGTTCCAGCCCCTGTACTGGGTACGTGCCTGTTTTCGACCCGGCCGCCCAGGTTTACCCCGATCTTTAAATTTTCGGTCAAACTTACATCAACTGATGAACGGAAATTGTAGCGCGAAAACTTGTTTTGAGTCGAAAACCCGGGATTTTCATCAGTATATTTGTACAATCCCTGCTGATTCATCACTCCAAGCAAAACATAGTATTGGGCAATTTCATTTCCACCGCGGAATGATAATTTATAGGACTGTTGAGGGGCAACCGATTTTAGAAATGAATTGTACCAATTGGTATTTGGATATAAATAAGGATCGCCTCCATTATAGTTTTCCGGGTTGTTTTTAGGATCGCTCATGAAAAGCGAATTAAATTCATTATCGGATAATTCATGGTAATCGTTCCTGAGTGCCAGGTTCCTGTATTTCACGTAATCGGGAGCATTTACATATTCAGGTAAGCGGGTAGGCGATTGCAGCCCGTATTGGGCTTTAAATGAAATGACGGGTTTGCCAACGAGTCCTTTTTTGGTAGTTACCAAAATAACGCCATTACCTCCCCGCATTCCATACATGGCGGTGGCAGCAGCATCTTTTAAAATAGTAAACGATTCAATTTCTTCCGGATCGAGCTGTGTGAAATCCCTTTCGACATTATCTACAAGGACCAGGGGCTGATAACCGCCCCCGAAGGTTTGAATCCCCCGGATGAAAATTATTGGGTTATCCCAACCCGGTTCGGAACCCAAGGTACGAACAGTAGTTAACCCTGAACCAAAACCCTGGACAGCATTACCCAAGGTTGATACAGGAACTTTCGTTAAATCGTTGGCCGATATGGTTGAAATGGCCGATGTTAATTCCGATTTGGTGCGTGTGCCATAAGCTACCTGAAATGTTTGCAATTCGGTATCCTTTTCGAGTATTATAACTACCGTTTCTTTTTGTTTTGGTTTATAGGTTTGTTGTATATACCCTGTTTTACTAAACAAAAGTGTTTTTTCGGGTTCGGCAGTTATGGCAAACTCCCCACTATTATCGGTAACCACTTGTGTAAATTCATCCAGCACCGATACAATTACATTCTCAACTGGATTTCCCAAATTGTCTGTTACTTTTCCATTTATAGTATAACTATACTGTGCCATTGCAGCCCCACTGACTATGACAGAAAAAATCAGAATCAGTAGTATCGCCTTTATAGTATTGTTTATCATATTTTTCATTTTTCGCTGATAACTGAATAAGTTAATAACCCGGGTTTTGAACGAGCAAAGGATTCTTGTCCATTTCAGAAAGAGGTATCTGGTACAAGTTGTTGCGTGGTTGGAAAATCCGCGTATAATAGTTTTCCTTGCTATAGGTTACATTGTTTCCATCAACGGCAATCACCATCTTTTCCATAGGGCCCCCAAACCATTTGGTAGCAAGTTCTCCCTCTTCGCCGGTACTCCAGCGACGGGCATCCCACCAACGGTGTTCTTCAAAGCAAAGTTCAATGGCGCGTTCACGGTGGATGCGCCCACGCATCGAATTCATATCAGAGGTTAAATCAACCGGAAGATCAACCACACCGGAGCGGGAGCGGACGGCATTCACCGCATCGCGGACACGCTGCGTCGGCCCTTCTGTTTCGTTCATGGCCTCGGCATAATTCAAATACATTTCGGCTAATCGGAAGTATATCCAATTATGGTAAGCAGTTGTCGAGGTCTCCTTTTTTACCTCCTCGGGTAAGTATTTGCGTACGAAATACCCGGTCAGGAAAGTTCCGTCATCAAACAGATCCGAAGTTGATGAAAAATCCATTGTTTCCCCCTGCCAGGCGCTTCCCTGGTAAATAATGATTTTATAAAAACGGGGGTCGCGGTTTGTATAAGGATTGGTTTCGTTGTATCCCGAACCGGCCTCATTGATATATCTGCCGTTTGACATTTCGAACAGATCAACAAAATTTTGGGTGGGTTGTACCGCACCGGCACCACCAAAGTTGCCGGTTGGGCTCCAGACGTTTATTTCGTCGCTTCCAAAATCAGCAGGAGCGGCATGTCGGTAAAATATCACCTCGTTGTTTCCGTGTTCGCGGCGGTTGAAGAACAGTTTCTCATAATCATCGGCCTTATTTGCCGCACCGGTCTGGTATAATTGATAGGCCAAAGCTCCATCCTTATCGGTTAATTGAATCACCGCCATTGCTGCTTCGGCAGCCTTAAGCCACCAGGCTTTACCATCACTTTCGTACCAGTCGTCAACGGTTCCGCCCATTCCCCACAAACCTTCTTTTTGGCTAAAGAGCGGACTGGCCGAATAGAGCAACACGCGAGCTTTCAAAGCCATTGCTGCACCTTTGGTGGCCCGCCCGTACTCGTTGGTGTTGAGTGTTACCGGGAGCATTTCAATGGCATTTTTAAGGTCATCCATAATAAATGCAAAACATTGGCGGTAGGTGTTGCGCGGCCGCATCAAATCATCGCCAGGCACCATAATATCATTTTCGGTTAGGATGGGCATTCCGCCAAAACGTTTCACGATTTCGCTATAATAAAATGCGCGCAGAAAATACACCTCGCCCAACATTTGATCTTTTGTTTCAGTATCGGGGAAAGGAATTATTTCAGCATTTTTAAGAAACAGGTTGGCTTTGCGGATAGCCGTATAGTAATGGCTGATGTTGGCGTCGTTTCCGTCATATACTCCCATATTAAACCCACGGGTTCCGTGATAACCTTCATGCGATTCCGATTCATCGGAGGCAGAAGATAAAGGGACCGGCTGATAACTGCCAACTGCGTTGAAACCACTTTTAAGGCCACTGTAAATATCGGCCTGAAATGCCTGTGCATTCACAAAATTTGAAAATACCTCCTCTTCACCCAGGTTGTTATCGGGAGCACGTTCAAGGAAATCGTCGCAGGAAAGGAAGCTCAATAAAAGCAGAAGGATATAGATTGTATTTCTCATAAAAGTTTCATTTAAAAGGTTACATTCACACCCAGGTTGAAAGCACGGGTTGCTGGCATTTTACCGCCACGGATGTCTCTGTTATCGGGGTCGAGGTATTTTTCAACCGACCACATATACGGGTTATTTGAAGATAAATAGATACGGGCGTTGGTCATTTTAATCCGGTTAATTAATGTTTCAGGCAAGGTGTATCCCAGTTCAAGGGTTTTTATCCGGACATAGGTCCCCGAACCTGCCTCGTAGGTTGAATAGTAGCGTTCGTTATTGATCCATGTTTTTCCGTAAAAGCGTGTGAATTCGGCTTGGTCGGCAATTTCAGGGGCCCAATAATTGTTATGCTTCTCAAATACGTTGTCATTGTTTGAGAATGCCCACATAATTTCCCAGTGTTTCATAAACATGGCATGGGTAGAGCCCTGAACCAACATTGAAAAATCGAAGGCTTTCCAGTTAGCTCCAATGGTTACTCCATACTGTATCTCAGGTATGGTTCCATAGCCCTGCCGGTATGCATCGGCCTGATTGATTACCCCATCGTGATTAAAATCCTCGAATTTAAGATCGCCCGGAACAACCTCACCATTACCAGGAAAGCCATTGTTTACCCCAATCTGTGAAGGGCTGTTTTGGATTTCCTCGTAACTGGTGAAATAACCAATACAGTTCCACATATTTGGTGTGCCGATGGAATAACCCTCCTCTTTTTGGTAGGGTAACACCCCCAGGCGATCGGCCCTCTTTAATATTTTGTTTTTGTTGTAGGTAAAGTTACCATTCATGTAATAGGAGAAACTACCCGATATTTTTTTGGTATGACTCAGTTCCAGTTCAACCCCCTGGTTCTGTGTTTCGCCAATGTTAGCAGGTTTAAATACAGCACCCACATAATCAGGTTTTACATTCTCAATATCGGTCAGGATTTTATTCCGGTACTCATAAAAATAGTCGAAGGTCAAACTAAATAAACCGTTAAAAAAAGCGGTTTCAACACCTATGTTTTGTTTACGTGCTACTTCCCACGATACATCTGTATTGGCAATATCACCTTGTTGTATCCCACCGTAGTAGTTATCGCCGGTTCCAAAAGTATATCCTCCGGCGTGGTTATGTTCTTGTAGGTAAAGGAAACGCTCCGGCGTATTAGGATCGTTGTTTTTATTAAATTTATCATTCCCGACCCAACCTAAGGAAGCCCTTACTTTAAATTTAGAAACCACGGGGGAAAGTACTTCCATAAACGGCTCATCGCTGAGCAGCCAGCCTACGGCAAATGCAGGGAAAAACCCATAACGCGATTTTTTAGGGAAATTTTCGGAACCATTATAGCCCACATTCACTTCGGCAAAATACTTTTTATCCAAATCGTAGGTTGCCCGTCCCACAAGCCCTTGATCGGCAAAAACCACATCCCCATTGTTAATTAACTCATTACGGTTTGCCAAAAACAACCCGGTTATTGAGTGCCGCCCGAAGGAGCGGTTGTAGTTAAGGCCTGCTTCGCCATAAACTTTATACCAATTGTAGTTTTTCTTCACGCCATCGTACGATAACGGGCGGTCTTCTCCATATTTTTGGTAGGTATCGGTAGCCATATCGTACATATACTCCGACGTTGCACTGTTCCACGAACGGCCTACCTCCCCTTGGGTATCGAACGATATTTGCGCTTTGGCTGAAAGCCCTTCAGTAATAAAATTGAGCTTCTGGTTTAAGCTTAGACTTGATTCTAAGGTGCTTTTCACGTTTTTATAAATAGCGGCTTCGTTAAGTTTTTTTACAATGTTATCGCCATTTCCGCTATACGAACCATCGGGATTATAAATTGGGTGCGTTCTTCCGGAATTGGCAAATGCTGCGCGATAAATATCCCAACTGCCCCAAATGGTACTGTTGGGCGAATTCAATCTTTCTACCCGGGCACCGATACTGAGTGATGCAGAAAGGTTTTTCGAGATTTCAGCATCGAGGTTACTCCTAAAGTTAAACCGGGAGTATTTGGTAAGGTCATCGTTTTTATAAAAACCATTTTGGTTTAAATAACCTCCCGAAACAAAATATTTTATTGCTTCGGTTCCGCCGGAAACATTCATGTTATATTGCTGCTGTGATGAGTGCTTTTTCATAACGGCATCCATCCAATCCACATCGGGATGGGTCCAGGGCGAAGCCCCCGTTCTCCACAATGCCAGATCACTGGCTGTTGAACCTGTTTTAGGGGTACGTTTATTGTATTGTCCCCAATCGGCTAAATACCGTAGTGCCATCGCGTCATAAGCCGCTAATGGCTGAGGGATATTTACAGGTTGAGTAATGGCATTTTGAACTGTGATTGAAATTTTTGGTTTCCCTAGCGTTCCGCGCTTGGTTGTAACAATAATAACCCCATTGGCACCTTTTACTCCATAAACAGCTGTAGCTGAAGCATCCTTTAAAATGTTAATGGATGCAATTTCGTTAGGATCAATTTTAGCATATTCGGTCCGTACAATCCCATCAACCACAAAGATAGGGGAGCCATCGTTCCAGGTAGCTAAACCGCGCACATACACATCGGCTACATCATCGCCAACTTCACCGGAGCTTTGCACAACCTGCACCCCCGATAATTTCCCGGCCATGGCTTGCGAGATATTTGTAACGGGCGACGACACCAGTGTTTTATTGTCAATAGTTGATATAGAGCCCACTACCGATTCCTTTTTTTGTACGCCATACCCAACCACTACTACATCACTTAAAAGTTGGGTTTCCTCTTCCATTTCTACATCGATAATTTTACGGCCCGCTATTTTTTCTTCCTTTTCTTTATAGCCCATAAAACTAAACTTAAGTATCTGGCCCTCTTTTTCAGGTATTTTCAAAATATAGTTTCCGTTAAAATCGGTAACGGTACCAATAGTAGTACCCTTTACCACCACGGTTACCCCGATAAAGGCTTCTTTTGTATTAGCATCGGTAACTTTACCACTTACTTGCAGGCTTTGTTGTGCGTGTAGTTGCAACCCCAATGCCAAATGAGTAATCAGTATAAGAAGTATAATTTTATTCATGTGTTTATTTTTATTTATTAGATCAAGGTCACATGCCAGTCTCTCTTCTACTCTGTTGCCTGTCTTTAGTTAGGTGTAGGGCGTGGAGACAGGGAATACGCCATAAAATAATTTGCTGTTTGGACACAAATAGTTTTTTTGGTTATCAATAATTTTCACGCTCAAATGTGAAAACATAGGTTTTCAATGTTTGGTATTCTTTCCGGATTGTCCAATAGTTATCATCGGTAACCAATTTAGGGCTGTAAGAGCCATCAATTGAGGCAGCGGTTTTTATTTCGATAAAATCTTCGGGATCAGGGGCAAACAAAAGCGCATATTTTTTTTCGCCCACAAAGGTTTTTAAACGTATCTCCAATACGTCATCGGTTAATTGCAGAATGGTAAACCTTGATTGGATGTGGTATTGGTTCCACTGTTTTTTTACGCTGGCTATTGTATCAATAATACCATCGGTATAGGTGAGCACTACTTTGCTGCTATCACTTCTTAATGAAGGGACAAATTGCCACTTGTCGGTGGTTAAGTTAAGCCATTGGCCATCGAGCATACTCCAGGTGCCATAAAATGTTGTTGGGCCTTGGCCGTTATTGTAACTCATGAATGCTTGGTGGTAATAGCGGCATATTCCGTTGGCTTCAATCAGGATTTTGCAGGCTTCCTGTTCAGGGGTGAGTGCCATTTTTGCACCATCTTCGGTAACCGAAACCTGTTTCCAAAGGCCAACGGCCATTCCCTCATTGGTGTCCTCTTTTTTACACGATGAAAGAATAACCAAGGGTAAAAAAAGGATGAGAAATATTTTATAAATGTTCATTACTATTTCCGATTATTCTTGTTCAATATTTGCAATTCTTTCAAAATGGATGCTGGTTTTAGCAATAGTCCCGTCCTGTTTAAAGTCAACACGGTCCATACCAAGTCCGTTATCGTTAGCATTTACAGCCCATGAAGCAGGCAAATCCACTGCGATGTTCAGCAACCCATTATTGTAACTCCATCCTGAACGGATAAGTACTTTGTTAGTACTTATGGCAGTATATGATGAATCATAAAGTACACAAATACTGTTATTGTTTATTTGCACAACCAACCGGGTACTGTCGAGTGTTGCAGGGGTGCCATCTACTGTTCTTGATGTTTGTTGCCAGGTTCCGATCAATTTCGCAGTTACATCATCCTCTGAAGCATCATTGCATGAGAAAGCAACGAAAAGGCTTATTATTGAGGAATATAGAAGAAATGGTTTTTTTAATAATCTTAATTTAAAAGTAGCTTCCATAGGGTGCCGTTTTCGGTATTAATTTATACTACCATGTAATATACATTGCATAAAACCTAATTTCCGCAAATGATGGTTAACAAGTTTGGAAAATGCGATAGTTAATTGCGATGCGGCTTCGGTACACCGTATGGAAGAATAATCCATCCCCAGAATAATTGTACTGCCACTTGCGAATGTAAGGTATGAATAAAGGGGAGGGTAATTTACCCTCCCCAATTAAAACACTTTATCTATTTAACTAAAACTTTTGTTGTTGAAATGGTATTATCGGTTTGGGTTGTCCGTACCAGGTAAACTCCACCGTTATTTACCGGAATCCGGGTAGTTGATTCATGGGTAGTATATTTTCCAATTTTACTTCCCAAAACGCTAAACACCTCAACAGTAGAAACATTACCATCAACTACGATGTTTTTATTTGCGGAATACACGCTAATTTTCGGCAGTTCTTTATTATCTACCGCATTCGGTCCAAATAAGCGTGGTTCGGAGCTGCCATTTATTTCAAGACCATCGAGATAAAATTTACCATAAGGCGACTTAATGTAAGCATCGGCATCATCTTTACGTACATCGAAACGGACCTGGAATTCAGAAACATAAGTCAACGATGTAACATCCATCACCATGTCAACCCAATGGCCAGCATCGTCAGACCAGTATTTAAGCCCATCGCCGCTATCAAGTTGGTTGCCGGCAAAGTCTTTTGCATTTAACTGGACCACATAGTAATCTTTGGCTGTTTCCATTGAATCAATATTTACAAAAACATGTAAATAAGAATTACCCGTTGTTCCAACATGTAACGACCCATTTAAAACAAAACGTGGCCCACCTGCCCACCAGTCGGCATTTGCACTTTTGTTGAATTTCATAATTGTATTATAGGGTGCCTCAACAGAATAACTGGTAAAAGGATTGGCAACTATGGCTGAAGTGTTTTCAGGGTTTTGCAAATCAGTGGTGCCTACCCATTTATTGGTGGAAGCTTCATTACCCAAATCAATGCTTAACTCAGTTTCGGCAAAGATATTGAGGCCGCGTGGTAAATTGCTGTTGTTTAGTACAATCTCATCCATATAGTAATTGGTTGGGTCTTCGGCATCGCCACCCCAGTTACGGTCCATCAACATCCCAATGGCATCAACGGGTGTTGCATTTTCAATGTACCAATGCAAATCAACTACACAATCTTCCCATACGCCGGGCTTTTTAAGATCCATGTCCCAGCGTTTGTTTCCTTTATCAACATCTTCGGGTAGAGTTACATTACCAATATAGATGCTGAACCCTTTGTTCAGGTTTTCACGATAATGATAAATATGAAGGTAACGTGTTGCTTCGGTAATGGAAATAGGTTCAGCCAGTGTCATAATCATAAAGTCGGGCCACCAGCTATGGCCTTTTGTTGTAGCCATGTGTAGGGCCTTATCAGAGGTGTTAATTCCTGTTTTAACCGGGTTGGCGCCCACTTCGGTGAATGCAGGGGCTTCTGCCGTACCAAAATTCACATAATAGCCGTTGGTTAAGGTTTCGCCCATAGCCCAATCAATGATGTCCATTCTGGAGAATTTGCTGGTAGTAATATCACCGGTAAATAAAGTGTCCTGTGCATTTGTAAACAGCGACAAGTAACAAAACGACATTGAGAGTAAAATTAGTTTTTTCATAAATTTAGATTTTAGTTATCAAAAATTTTAATTACTACAAATTTCATAAACAATCCTTACTTGCTGTTTCACTATTGTAACAAACTGTTTCGCTATTGTATCAACCCCCTGTTTTTAGGCAATTTCAGTTTGAAACCACTGCTCTTTTTGTTATTTTTTTTGCGCCAACATTGGTGTGAATCAAATAGATGCCGTCTTTGAGGCTGAATTGGCAGGTACCTTGTCCCGGAACGCGGTTTTTTGTTTCCACCAATTGTCCGGCTACATTGTAAATGGCAACCGAAATGGAACCAACCTCGGTAAAGTTGGTATAAAGCGTACTGCCCGAAAAATACATATCACCAGAATTATCTTTTAATTCACTGGCCGATGTTCCCTGGTTGATAGGGATAATAAAAGTGGCAACCGATTCCGGTTGGGCATCATAATTAAAGGTGTTACCGGTAATATTAAAACGGTCCTCCGAATTTTTGACACCCAGCGACTCCTGAGCGCGAGTACGGAATTGTACCACTTTCCCAAAACCAGAAAATTTGGATAAATCAACGGAATAATTTTGCACGTATAGTTTACTATTGCTAATTACCAGCACGAGTTCTTTTTCATCGGGGCTAATTGCGGCCAGGCTATTATTGGCCGATGATTCAATAATGGTGTACCCGGCCTTAATGAACCGGCTGAACTGTGCACGCAGGTAATAGTTTGTGTTGCGCGCAATCGGGTTAAGATTATCGTCATAATTGCTCACTATTTGTGCCCATGAATTGGAGAGGTCGCCACCACCACCGAGCTGCCAGTCGCACCAGCCGGTACATTTTAAAACACGCAGGTCGGTAATAATGCGGTCGGCCACAATCATTACTTGCGATTCGTAAGTAGTGCCCACATACAACGGCCCCGATTCTGATTGCCATAGCTTTTTATTGTTGTTTTTTGCCCAGTTGGCTAACCCTACCCGGTTGTTGCCTCCATAACTGTGAGCCGAAACCAGCCCCAATCTCGATACAATATCGCCAGCCGAGCTGTATGCGTTTAGCGCATTTAATCCGTTGTCTAAATTATTCGCATCGTTGGCGTTAATTTGGCAATACGAAAGCATATTTTTCCCTTCCAGTTTTTGATACAATTCGCGGATCATGGTCATTTGTTGCACATCTGAAAAATAACAACCTTCTTGTCCACCAAAGGCTTTCCACCAATTTGCATCGGGCTCGTTGAAGGGTTCAATGTAGTTGAAGGTTATCCCCAAATCATCGTGATAATGCCGGGTTACTTCGGTGAGGTAATCGGCAAAATCGTCAAACATATCCGGCTTCAGGTTACACACGTTCCCTTCCACGCTTCCTGCCGAGCAGCCACTAACTGTCATCCAGTAGGGCGGTGAATTGGAAAAACCTATTAGCTGAATGTCGTTAACCCCGGCTTTTTCAATACGTGAGGCAATTAACTGCTGCAATATTTTCCGTTGTTTGGCATCCTGAGCCCAATCGTAGTCGGCTGCTGCCGATGCTTTATACCCTGGCATATTGCCACCATCACTACGCATGTGGTTGTGATCGGGAGCATCGCCCCCGCCAATATTGAAACGGAAGATGTTCATATTAAGCCCTTTTGCCGGATCGGTAATCCAATCGCAAATGGTTTTCACTTTTACATCGGAAAAACCACCCATAACGTTGGCCCACCAACAGAGCGATGCTCCCCAACCTTCAACAACCGGGCCTTTTATCAAAGGGTCAATAGCAATGGTAATGGGCGAAGCTGTAGTGGCCACGCTGGAAAGCAAAATCTGGTCGAAGTAATAATCGTCGGCACCATCGGCTATTTTTATTGAAAAGGTTTTGAGCCTGGTTCCCACAGGAATAGCCAACATGTAGTCAATCCAGGCACCGGTAGTGGAATTGGCTTGCCAGGCATCGCTGCTTTGGCTGCCCGATTCCGGGGTGTATGTTATGGCTATTCTTGAATTGGTATTTTTATAAACCAATATGTGTAAATACTGGTTTGCCGATGTAATTGAAACAGAATTGGACAAAGTGACCTCCAAGCCTGTCCAGTAAGGGTCTTGGCCCGATTTTACAATTTTATAACAACCCGTAGTTCCATTGATGGCATCGGGACCTGGATTAGGAGCAGCCCAAGTACTGGCCGAGGTTCCTGTTTTTGAATAGTTCACCCATGAACTTACCGATGCCGGTACCGTAGCCGATTCAAAATCGAGCAATATGGTTTCTGTCGCAATAAGATGCGTCGCAGAAATTAATAAACAAGCGATTAATAGATATTTCATAATTTTTATCTCCTTATCATTCGGTTACTTCAACTTTTACTGAGGCATCTTTCAACCAAGGCGACGAGAACTTAACAGTTACCGTTCCGGCTTGTCCAGTTGTTTGGATATAGGCCAACAAACGTCCGTGGAACGAACGTTGTACGTTATCGGAATAATTGCCCATGTCGGAGTTGTTGCTAGCTTCAAGCCCTAAAAGTTCGCCTGGGCCTTCAACAACACACGTTATTTCATCGTCGGAAAGCATTACCGGAATCCCGTTTTCATCAACAACCTGAACAACCACATGCACCAATCCATTCTCTTTTTTCAAGGTTTTTGCATCGGCATTAGCAGTTAATGCAACAGGCCTTGCTGATGTTTGGAGCGTGTAGTTACAAATTGTTTTAGTGCTGGCATCCATTCCAACAATTTCAAGGGCTCCGGCCTCGTATGGAATATCCCAGAAAATAACACCTGTTTTGTCGTCGAGCGGTTTAACTTCGCCAACTTGTTTGCCGTTCAGCAACAATTTCGATTGTGGAGCATTGGTATAACCCACCACCCGCATCATTTCGCCGGCATTGTAATTCCATATTGGCCAGGCATCGGTTGAAAGGTAGTTTTTGTCGTTAGGAACCGGATATGTTCCGATATAAGTAACCGGCTTTTCGCTCCAAACTGCCTGGCGGAAATGGCCGCGGGGTTTCAGGAAGCCGCCAAAATCGAGGAAACCGGAGTTGAATCCGCGCGATGGCCACGGATTTGATTCCCCCAGATAGTCAATACCTGTCCAGAGGAATTGGGCGAAAATATAATCGTTGTCGCGGACTGCTTTCCACGAATCCATGCTGTGGCCGTTTTCGCTCCCGAAAATCACGCGCATAGGATATTTGGCATGGTCCGTGGCATAACGGTCTTCGGTGTAGTTGTAGCCGCAAATGTCCAATGCAAAAGGATAATCGGTTTCGTTCGACATTACAACCCCGGCCAAGGCTGCGGTAACCGGGCGCGAAGTGTCAAGGCTACGGACTACGGTTGTTAGCCGTTTTGCAATCCCGCCCAGCCGTTCAGCCTTTGGTGAATCGGGTTTGTAGCCGCCGTGCATGGGCTGGTTTATTTTTGTCCCGTCCAAAATAGGGTGCGAGTATGGGTCGTTCGGATAATCCACTTCGTTGGCAATGCTCCACATGATAATGGAAGCATGGTTGCGGTCGCGCAAAATCATATCGGCAAGGTCGCAGCTGCTCCACTCCTCAAAAAAGTCGTACGAGCCTTCAAAACCTGGGGTTCCAACATTCCAGCCTTCAATCCATTTTCGTTTGGGGAATTCCCATTCGTCGAATGCTTCGTCCATTACCAGTAAACCAATTTCATCGCAAAGCTCATAAACATCCGATGCTTGTGGGTTGTGGCTGGTGCGTATAGCGTTACAGCCCATCTCTTTCAAGGTACGCAACCTGCGTTTCCACACTTGGCGCGGAACGGCTGAACCGAGTGTCCCGGCGTCGTGGTGTAGGCAAACGCCTTTCAGCTTTGTCCAGTTGTTGTTCAGGGCAAAGCCTTTGTTTGGGTCGAAGGTGAGCGTGCGCAGACCCAATTTCTGTTCGTTCTGCTCGGTTACTTTTCCATCTTGTTTAATAATAGTGCGCACGGTGTACAAGTTCGGTTGTTCCAGCGACCACCGTTTGGGGTTACTAACTGCAACAGCTTGGGTTGAGGTGGCATTTTTACCTGCTTCAACGGTTTGTTTTTTTGATGTGGTTGCCACAACCTTTCCTGTAAATGGGTCAATAATTTCATGGGTTATTTGCAGAGTGGCACTTTTTGGTTGCTCGTTATTGATGGTTGTTTCAATTGAAACTTCAGCTTTAGTATCGGTAATGCCGGTAGCTTTGAAAAATACTCCCCACAAGCCGATGTGAGCGGGAGGCGCATAAACCAAATACGCATCGCGGTAAATTCCCGAACCTGAATACCAGCGCGAATCGCGTTCTTGCGAGTGGTCAACTTTTACTGAAATTACATTCTCTTTCCCGAATTGGATGTACGGAGTAAGGTCGTACATGAACGAAATGTAGCCGTTGGGGCGTTTGCCCACCGATGTTCCGTTGATGAATACCTCGCTACGGTTATAAACGCCTTCGAAATAGATATATACTTTTTCACTTTTACGGTTTTCGGGAACAACAAACGATTTACGGTACCAGCCAATGCCGCCGGGTAAAAACCCGGTACAGCTTGCACGGTCAGGGCTGTAGGTTCCTTTCACAGTCCAGTCGTGTGGCAGGTTCAATGTTTGCCACATTGAGTCGTCGAAAGTTGGGACTGATGCCTCTTTTACATCAGCAAGCTGAAACTTCCAATTTTTGTTGAACAGTTCGGCCTGACCAAATTGTGGTTTAGCCTGAGTGGTGGTTGCCGCCAGCATAATTGCCAAAGCACCCAGAATGGTTCTAATTTTCATGTTTTGGTTCTGTTTTATAGTTAGTTGTTTTTGTTTTCAATTAATGAATAATTTCCGCGAACTTGCCGTGCCATTGTCGTATAAGGTGCGTTCGATATAGATTCCCCTATTCAACCGATCGTTTTTTTTTACTTGCTTGCCATCAATCTGGTAGTATTCTGTGGAAATCACTTTCCCGTTTTTTTTTTCGTTGGGATTCATTTCCTCATGAACTCCGATTGTAATTTCGCCCACCTTAACCGGGGCAATTCCCTGAACGGTAGGTATTACCTTTTTAACCGAACCATCGGCATTAAATTCCAGTTTATCAATGCACACTTCGCGGAAATATCCGGCTGAGTCGCCATGCATGGTGATTCCTTTTGGGCGGGTGAACCGGTGATAAACCATGTACCATTCGTCGCACCCGGGATTTTGAACCACCGAATTGTGTCCCGGGCCATAAATACCTGCTGTTGCATCTTTGGACAGAATCAAATTGTTTGCAGGTACGGTAATAGGGCCCAATGGTGATTTTGAAGTTCCGTAGCGTACACGGTAATCGGGGCTCCGGGTATCATTCTCCGACCAAAAGAAATAGTAGGTCCCATTACGTTCAATTACATAAACACCTTCGCGGAATGTGCCGCCCGAAGGGGTAATGGTGCGTTTTGTAGATATGTTGATGGAAACCATATCGTCATTCAGCTCGGCTGCATACAATGTGGTGTTTCCCCAGTAAAGATAGCTTTTCCCGGTAAGGGTATCGGTATAAACATCAGGGTCAATGTTATCAGCCAGTTTTTTGCCCGAATCAACAAATGGCCCGGTAGGATTATCGGCTACCGCCACGCCTACATTTCCGGCAGCAACAAAATAGTAGTAATATTTGTAGGTTCCGTCAACCTTTTTTTCGGTAATGCTTGGTGCCCATGCGTTGAAAGTTCCCCAACTTACATCGGTATGCAGGTTGAGGATGGTGCCTTCGTCGGTCCAGTTCACCAAATCGGGCGACGAGAACGTTTTAAAGTAATAGCCTGCCCAGCCTACAAAGCCATCGGTAGTTGGGTACAAGTAAAATTTTCTGGTTTTATAGGAATATAGTATTTCAGGGTCGGCAAAGTAACCTTCCAAAACCGGGTTGTTGTCTATTTTAACTGTAACCAAATATGTTTTTGAACCAAGCCCATCAATTGTGGCCGTGTAATTTACTGCACCCATTGAGAAATCCTGCTCGCCCGAGGGTGTAACCGTGCACCCGGCATTAGCTACAAACTGGGGATTGAATTTAGTAATATCGGTTCCGTACCGTACAGGCAGGTAAATGGTTTTTGCTGTTTGATTGAAGTTGACATTGTTTTTTTTGATTGCGCCTGAAGCGGAAGATTGGATATAGACATCGGAAACACTTCCCCATTTTTTCATTAGTGCCGCCGCTTCCACATTGGTAATTGAAATGATAGTACCATGGCGCGGGGTGAAGTTAAACTTAACTTTCTGGTCAACAACCTTGAAGTTTTCCAAATCGGTGCTTTCGGTAAACTGGTAGGCCCCGCTGGTGTACATGTCATACATCAGTATCCAGGTATCGGTATCGTACAAGCGGAATACGCAACCCCCTTCAACAGGATTGGTGGTTGATTGCAGGTATTTGTCGTTCATCACATAATTAGCTGTCAGGCTATCCGAAACCGCCTTTTTTATTCCAAAGCCTTCGCCTTCGGTTTTAAAGAACAGGTGGTATTTTCCATCTTTATAAACAATATCGGCATCAATGGTAGAACCTCCGTTAGGGTTCTGGAAAAGGATTTTTGGTTCGCCTTCCAAGGCCGAAAAGTCGCTGTTGGCATAGGCGTAGTAAATCTTATCAGGCTCACTGCCAATTTGCATCGACCAATATACCATGTATTTTCCTTGTGTCTGGTCGTAAATGGTTTGAGGAGCCCAAACCCGATGAAGCTCATCGTAACCCGGGTAAGTGGTTTGGATATTTACCACATGGGTTTGCCAATCAACCATGTTGATTGACTTCATCAGGATCATGGCCCGGTTCGAGTTCCAGCCATTTGCCGAAACCATGTCGGTAGCCGCCATGTAATACGATTGCCCGTCGGTTCCCCTCAAAATATGCGGATCGCGGATTCCACCCGTTGAGCTTATAACTGCAGAATTGAGTACCGGATTGTTGTTGTTCAGGGCTTTGTAAGTAAATCCGTCGTTGCTTATGGCAAACCGGAGCGCTTCTTCGTTCCCCGAGTTGCCCGTGAAGTAGGCAAACAGGTACGCTGAAAAACCTTCTTTTTCGGCCACGTAAATCTCGAACGGGCGTGTTTGAACTGAACTACCTTTAGCAACGGTTGCCGTTAGAACTACTTTTGTTTTACCCGTCCCTTTTTCGGAAAGGTAATTCAGTTTGCCATTATCTGAAAGTAAGTCAGGCAGGCTTGAACTCCAGCCAATGGTGGAACCTTCGAAACCGGATACCGGCAAAACCAGGCTTGAACGCAGGTTGTCTAAACTTCCTGCTACTATAATATTTTCAGTATCGTAAGTTACTGCTTCCGTATCCGATAACGATGGGATAACAATCAACCTAAATGCTTTAACTACCATGATTCCTTGCTTAACTGCGGTTGCCGTAAGGATAACTTCCTTGGGTTCGTTGCCGCTTGCCGGGCGTACTACCACTCCGGCATTTGAAATGGTTGCCGTATCGGATGAACTCCAAGTAATGGTAATTCCGTATTCTGAGGTTGGGAGGGTGATGTCTGCGTTAATAAGTTGCCCGTCTTTAAGGTCGACCGAACCCAGGAAGTCATTGATTTGTATTTGGTACCACGCCGCATTCATTTCGGGTAATGATGCTCCCAGTTGAACAATTTGGCTATCAGACAGAGTGACATTGTAAACCCGGAATTCGTCGATCAGGGTTTTCTGTAAATAGGCATCGCCATTTAAGGCGTACGACGATTTACCGATGAAGTTGTATGCCGGTGTACCCAAAGCTTTCGGAGCTAAAGTCACGTTGGTGGAGGTGGCAACCGTTGCACCATTTAGGTATATTTTTACTGTTTTTGTGGTTGAATTATAACTGATGGCTAAATGTTTCCACTTTCCCTTTTCCATGGGCTGGCCGGTGGTTGCTGCCTGTTCGCCGGTCCAATTTGTTAGGCTAATGGCATATCGGGTATTCTTAGCCGAAAAAAACATGCAGCCATTGGCATCGGTGGCTATTTGTTCCGAATTGCCGAACGAAAACACAAAGTTACCGTTGTTGGTAATTACGGCATCATCAGAAATACAAACATAAGTTGCAACGGTGAAATCTTCCAGTGAATTAATTACCTGGTTGCCAAACACCGCTCCCAAATCGAGAAACCCATTGTTCAGACCTAAATTCAAAACCCCGTCGATTCCTCCTGAGGCAGATATAGTAGCTTCATTTTTCAGGGTTGCCACAAAATTGTTTCCACTGTTATCGGTTATCGAAGTTGAAGTTGCATCGTAACCATTGAAGTTAAACCATACCTTCAGGGTTGAATCGGTATTTTCCTGAGCGTGCAACAAAGTGCAACCAGCCAGGGAAAGAATGGATAAAATACGTTTTAATTGTTGTCCCATCATCTAAATTTTGTGTTTATTGATACCAAATATCAAATTCGCGCCACGACTATATTCTCCATTGTGAATAATTCTTCTGACTTTAACTTTACCGGTTTCCAACATAGGTAATTATTGACCGGGCAGGAATGTTCATTTTCTGTCCGTAATATATTGTCGGTTGTAACGCCAGGTTGTTGTTGGGTAAATCGGAGGTAAGATAGGGTTTCCAAGACAAAACCCTTGTTCCATTCCAAACCAAATCAAACCCTTTTGCTTTATCTTGATAATTAATAACTACAACCACTGGAGTACCATCACTATTTTGAAAAGCTGAAACCATGAGGCCATAAGGATCGGTATCGCCCTCGGGAACAGAATCATTATTTGCGTTAAAGGCATCAACACCCAAACGGATGGCTCCCGGGCGGATAAAACGGCTGTAATTGCCCAAAGCCCACATCAGTTTTGAATCGGTAAAAGTTCCGTTGATATTGGTTGCATCGGGTTCAGCATAAATGAGCCCGTCTTTATAGTCACCATTGGTTACAGCAAGCCACCATTGCCATGCCGAGGCGTTGGCATACACCAAATCGTGATGTATTACACGGGCCACGTATAGTGCGGTTTTCATGGTAAGGTCTTTGCCACCGCCACCGCCAATTTCTTCATCGTTTCCCATAATGCAAAGTTCCGTTTGCCAGTAACGGATTTCCTGTTTTTTCAGCACATCGCCCATTTCCTTGCGGATGGTACGCAAATCGGTTAGCGGCGTATTGGTCCAATAACTGTGGGCTGCCATTAAACGGGGAACATTGGGAACATTGCCAATATATGACTCAGTGCTGTCTGGCGAAAAATACGATTGAATCTGGTAACCCCTGTTGGCTTTGGTGTATTGATGGGTGCGGTACATGCAGTTGTAGTCGAACGACTCCGGCGCAAGTATTTTGGTATCTATTTTCCGCGCTTCGAGTTCCTTTCCCAGCAACCGGATGGTTTTGGCCACCTCGTATTTTGTGGCTGCGGTCCCTTCCTGCCCCGAACCTGTCCAGTTCCAGTGGCCATCGGGTTCATTGAATGGGCAGATATAACCGAATTTAATGCTATCGTGTTTTTCAATGCCCTCAATAACATTGGCCATAAAGCGGGCAAAATCGTGGTATTTGTCTTCCTTAATGTTGAAAGTGCCTCCCCTGCCCGTATTGGTGGCCAGTCCGTTTTGTGTCCAGTAAACCGGAGCCGAAAGGATGAAGCCCAGAAACTGGTTAACGCCACGTTGTTGAGCCAGATGCATAAAGTTGCGCTGACCTTTTTGCTTATTCCAGTTATAGGTACCGTTAGGCATTAAAAAACATTCTGCACGGCGCCAATGATTGTCAATTCCGCTGGCTTTTTCCTGTTCAGTACTGCCGGCACCAATATTAAACCTCCAAAGCGACAACCCAATTCCCAGGGGATTCCCCTGTGCATCGGTTTCGGTGCTGAACAACCAGTCGGCCATCTGTTTCTGCTTTTCGTTGGGCCACAAACCAATATACTGCATACTCCAGGCATCGGAAGCACCAAAATTATCAATGGGCTGATACTTTTTATTTGTTTCAACCACAAACATGTTCACATTTGCCTTTGATGGTGCATGTTTATCATTCCCCAATTCTTTTCCTTTGCACCCAAAGAGAAGAGAAGTTAAAATGATAAATAGCAAGTATTTTCTAAAGAAGTAATTTCTCATAAAAAATGTTCTTCTGTTCAAATAATATTTCTTTCAAAAAAAATCAACAGTAAACTCTTTTTGATCCGCATTGGCAAATTTGCTCATTAAAGCAAAAAAACACTGTCTCTATTTTTTCATTCCCTTTCACTATTGTAACATCTCTTTCTACCAACAAATATATATCGCGCTCATATTCTGAATCTTATGGTAAAATAAACGAAATATGGCCCATGGTTTATATTTACTTGTACTAAAAACAAAATCAAATATTTCTTACTTTTATTCGTTCAAAATACCACAAAACCATAAAATGAAAAGGCCGTTCCTACTAGTTACAGTCCAATTATTTATCCTCGCTTTGGGGATAAACCCATTGCTTTTTGCCCAGAAATACGAAACCCAGCTTATTTCAAAATTATCGACAGAGGAAGGGCTGTCGAACAATACTATCTACTCAATATTACAGGACCGAAGCGGTTTTATTTGGATAGCCACCGAACAAGGCTTAAATAAGTTTGATGGAAAAAACCTGACCAATTTTGCCGTTAACAGCCAACATTATTCGCTTACGCACAACCGCACACAAACCATGCTATTGGCTCCCGACGGCAATATCTGGATTGGGACATCGGATGGTTTAAATATTTACGATTACCGGACAGACAGTATTATAAAAGTACGCACCAATTCGGAACCACTTAAACTGGTTTATAATGACATTACCATATTGGCTTTGAGTGCCGATAAGAATACAATATGGTTGGGAACTTACGGAAATGGGGTAAATTATTTTAGTTGGGATACAAAAGACTTTTCGGCACTAACATTACCATCCCTATCCAACGTTCCTCAACCAATGAATGTGATGAGTTTAATTGAAGACGACAACAACCGGCTTTGGATAGGGACCCAGGCCAATGGCCTTTACCTTTACGATTTAAAAAGTAAGGAAATAGAACATTTTCAACTGCCCGACAATGGCAGGTTTGTGCGTAAAATATATCAGGACAGTTTCCGCCGTATATGGATAGGTACTTCCAAAGGGTGCTACATTTACAATGAAACATCCAGCCGTTTGGAACAAATTACATACCCCAAAGAGCTCATTTCAAATTCAATTGGGGCAATTATGGAAGATAGGAATGGCAAGCTGTGGCTGGGTACAGAACTGTTTTTAATGAACTTTTCGGCAAGGGCCTTTTCATTAAATGAGGAATTTAGCTATCAAACCATTGACCACGGCGAATCAATAACCCGGTTAAGCTGCCCTTCGGTAAATTCCCTTTTTGCCGACCAGGAAAACAACATCTGGATAGGAACAGCGTGGGGGGGTGTAAATATGTTAAAAGGGACCACGGCAAAATTCCTCCTTTTCAAACACAATCCCGACCAGGAGAATTCCTTGCCAAACTCACCCATTACGGCAATATACAGCAACGAAAGCAATAACATATATATTGCAACCATTGGTACCGATAAAGTTGGCCTTTGCTCCATGAACCCGGAAACAGGAAAAATAACCGAGCACCCATTAAATAAACTGTTGCCGGGTTATGTATATCAATCTATTTTTATCGATTCCGACAAAAACCTTTGGATTGGGACCTATAACCAGGGCTTGATAAAAACCAAACCGAATGGTTCAGAGTATGAGCAATTCAGGAACAACCCTTCCAATTCCAATTCTCTCCCGGGAAATGATGTGCGGTCAATTTTTGAAAGCAAGGACCATACAATTTGGATTGGAACCCAAAATGGTTTAGCCCGGTACGATAAAACCAAAAACCAGCTATCAAGGGTTGAACCTGTTAATAATAGAAATATCGCAATACGGTCAATTAAAGAGGATTCCAACGGTGCGCTATGGTTAGGTACTTATGGCGATGGAGCTATTATTTATAACCCTGAAAACAACGTGGTAGATACCTCACCAATAAACAATACCTCTCATATTATTCATGATATTTTTATTAATGGCAAAACAGTATGGATGGCAACCAACGGTGAGGGGTTGGTTAGCGTGGACACCGATACAAAAACAGTTCATTATTTTAATGAAGCGGAAGGCCTGGCCAGTAATTATATTAATTCATTATTGAGTGATGATGCCGGCAATATTTGGGTAGGCCATACCAAAGGAATTTCAAAGATTACCCCCGGAACCCATGAGGTAGTCAATTTTAATTCAGTGGATGGCGTTCAAAGCCGCGGATTTTCAGAACATGCTGCACTTAAACTCCCTAATGGGTCCATTGTATTTGCAGGGTTCGACGGCATCAATATTTTCAACCCTTTGAATGTAACAAAAGACGACAAATGCCCATCGGTAGTGTTTACAAGGCTTTTTGTGTCGAACGAACTTGTGGCGCCATCTACCGACAAACGCAGCATTTCACCCATTACCGAAAACATTACACTTGCCAGCCATATTGATTTAAAATACAACCAAACAGTATTCACCATTGAATTTATGGGCATGAACTACAATGCAAACCCAAAAATCCAATATGCCTATATCCTTGAAGGTTCCGATAAGGAGTGGATAAACATTGGAACACAAAACAGTGTTACCTTCCGAAACCTGAGGGCTGGCGAATATGTCTTCAAAGTGAAAGCATCGAGCCCCGATGTGGTTTGGAGCGATAGCAATATGGCAACCATAGCCATTACTGTTCACGCCCCGATATGGGCAACCGGTTGGGCCTATCTTTTGTATTATATGCTGTTGTTTACCCTTATCTATTTTATTGGAATGTTCATAGTAATACGGATTAGGACTGCCAACAACCTGAAAATTGAACGCGCCCGCCGCGAAAAGGATGAGGAACTCCATCAGGAAAAACTGCAGTTTTTTACCAATATATCGCATGAACTGCGCACACCGCTTACCTTAATTTTCGGGCCGCTTGAAACCATGTACTCCGAAGAAATGGATGAAGAAAAAAAGGCGAACATTAAAATAATAATCTACAATGCAAAACGATTGCTGGCCATGGTAAACCAGCTGCTCGACTTCAGAAAGGCAGAACGGGGCCAAATGAAGCTGAAAGTTCAATATGCCAATATTGTATCTACAATTAATGATGTAATTATTTCTTTTAAGGATCTGAAAAAACAAATGGCCATCAACATTGAGTTCCCTCAAAACGAAGAAAAAATTATGGCCTGGTACGATCCGGAGTTCATCAGCAAATCGCTTATTAACCTGATTTCAAACGCATTTAAATTTACCCCACAAGGAGGCACCATAACGGTTTTGGTTACTGTTGCAACCGATGTTGTTGGCAACCAGATGCTCTCAATTTCAGTTACCGATACCGGAAAAGGAATTTTAGAAAAAGATTTACCCTATATTTTTGACAGGTTTTACCAGGGCGATGAAAAAAGGAACCAACAACAAGGCACCGGCATAGGCCTGCATTTAGTTAAAAGCCTGATAGAGCTGCACCACGGAACCATTGAGGCGGAAAGCACACCCAACATCCGCACAACGTTTAAAATTACCATACCCATCGACAAAAACGCTTACCTGGATCAAGAAACCCACAATATTTCCGACGAAACCTATAAACAAAAACTTGATGTGTCGGGGTTTATTTTTGACCCAGAAGATGAAGAGATTCACCAAAATGAAAAAAAGAAAAGGGACAACCGGAAAAAGATTTTGATTGTTGAAGACAATGCCGATATCAGGAATTACATAAAAAATACCCTGGACTCTAAATATGCAATTGAAGAGGCAGAAAATGGGTTAATTGGATGGGATTTAATGAACCTGCACGAGTTCGATTTAGTGATAAGCGACTTAATGATGCCTGAAATGGATGGCATTGAAATGTGCAAACGGATGAAAACCTCTGTTGAAACCGATCACATCCCAATCATAATGCTTACCGCCAAATCCGATATCGAAAACCGCATTGAAGGGCTGAGCCTGGGAGCCGATTCATACATAACCAAACCATTTCACCCGGAGCACCTTAAAGTTAGGGTGGCCAAACTTATCGAGTTGCGTGAACTGCTGAAAGAGCGCTATAGCAGGAAAATTCTGTTAGGCGAACTGCACAGCCCTCAAACGGAAACCGATTCACCTGAGGAGCTTTTCCTGCAAAAGGCCATTTCCACAATAATGGAAAGAATGATGGAATCGGAATTTAACGGCGACGCCCTGGCTGCCGAATTAAATATCAGCCGGATGGGCTTGCACCGGAAAATCAAGGCTCTTACCGGACAAACAACAGGCGAATTCATTCGCAACTTACGGCTAAAAAAGGCTCACGACCTATTATCAGTTGAAGGCAAGAACATTTCCGAAGTGTGTTACGAGGTCGGGTTTAACTCACCGTCGTACTTTACTACTTGCTTTACCGATGTGTACAAAATAGCTCCGAGCGAATATGTCCGCTCTTTAAAAAAGTAGCAGAAAATCTTTCATAAAAAAAAACCTCTAAACATATTTGATTAGAGGTTTTTTGTACCCAGGGCCGGGATCGAACCGGCACGAGTGTTACCCCACTGGTGTTTGAGACCAGCGCGTCTACCAATTCCGCCACCTGGGCATTTATTTAGGTCTGCGAATATAGAACTTTTGTTTAACTCAGCCAAATTATTTAAATTTTTTTATCTCAATTCAGTTACTAATCTTTAATTTCCTCAAAATCAACATAATCACCTTCGTTTTTTTCGAATTTTTTTGATTTTTTCTGATTAAAATCAACGGTTACATGCCCCTCTTTTTGGTTTGAAGGTGCATTTTGATAGAACCCGGCTTGTTTGGCCATCTTTTTCACCCAATAAATAATCAACAATCTGCCTAAGAAACCAAGCAGGTAAATGACCGCGATAAAAATTAAAATAAACTTTAACATGGTATTAGAATTTAAAAACTAAAAAGAGGGCTATCACTAAAAAAACAAAGGCGGCTACCCAATCAAACTGTTTCAGGAATAGCCGTTTAGCAAATATGCCCCAAAAAAAGCCCGAAATTGTTCCCAAAAATAATACCAAAATTCCAAAGAAAGAAATCGGGAAGGAAAGTTTAGCCAATCCAAAACTAATGCCCACAAAAAAAGTATTTATTCCCGCGAAAGCCGCTAACAAGAGCAAACCTTTTGTATCAAGGGGATTGATGGAACGTTTGGCTTGTGTCAGTTTTTTTGCATCGTAAAATAGTTTTATGCTGAGCATAAATAGCAATGTGGCCGCGTACCAATGGCGTGTGGCAGAAAACAGTCCGCCCATTATTGTCCCCAACAGCAACCCCAATATTAAAATTATTGAACTACTCACAAAAGGGATGCAGACTTTAAGAAACCCAATCCATGTGCTTCTTTTTTCAAGAAACCTGCTAACCAATCCAATAGAGAACAATTCAACAGAAAGAATGGCGGTGGCTACGATGAAAAGACCATTTGTCATCTTAATTTAATTTATAGTTATACAAATACCGCTCATCGCCCCCAACAATTAATTGGTATTCACCGGAACCCGGTTGCAGGATTCCGATACTGAATCGGCTGATTCCATAGAGAGGAAAACCTTTGAACTCGGCTCCGTTGGAATCGATCAGATGGATTTTTTGTTGCGCTGGTTCGGTAATGCCAATGCCTGTCTGGTTCGATGAGAACTTGTAAAACGAAGGTTGTACGTTGATATTAGTCGGAAAGGCAACTTCAAACTCCTTTATACCCTCTGCCGAAAAAACGGCTAGCTGCGGGCCATCAACAAATACATAATCGGGCTTTTGATCACCTGTCACATCTTCATAAGCAAAATAATGCTGAGGTGAAAAATCGCGCAGGTGTTTGGTTTCTGTCTTGCCGTCGAAGAAGACATAATGGATGGTACCTTTTTTATTGGTCCGGATCAGACAGGATTTTTGCGTATTGGTGGCTGGACTGTAAACAAAAGTATTGTTTGGCGAAGCTGAAAACTGGTTTTCTAATTTCAGCCGGGTATTGCCTTTCCGGTCGAGAATGTAAATACGCGAGCTATCGGTAACCAGCAGATAATCGTTTTGCCGATCACGAAAATACTGTACGGGAGATGTGATAGCTTCGTCAGTCCCGGAGAATTTAAATCCGGAAACAATGTTGCCTTCCAGATCGAAACCATAAACGTTTTGGTTATTGCATGGGACAAAAATCCGGTAGCTCCGGTTATTCCCGTAATCGAATACCGACAGGCCATTTACAGCTTTAGCCGATAATGAAACCGGGTAGCGTTCCACATAATTGCCATTCCGGTCGATAAGGTGAATTTGCGAAGGAGTGTTGAAAAGATATTGGAGTTTGCCGTTTTTATAATAATCTACCTGCTTTATCTCTCCAAGGATGGGCTCATTCAGGGTTTTCTTCCAAAGAATCCGTCCCGATTTGTTGATTAAATATATCTGGTATTTGGCATCTTGCACCAGGATCTCTTTTTCCCTTGTCTGATGGTTGATGACCAACTCAGGTTTTAGGGCAATGGCGGTATCGAGACGGGTTTCCCAAACTGTTTTTTTCTTTTGGGTGTTGGTGGGTAAGTAGGTAAAAAGCAAATTGTTATAAATCCGATGGTTCTCGTTTGAGAATTGCCAGGCAAGGGCATAGAAAGGCTGTATTATCGGTTGATTCTGGTAGTAATAATCGTAAGCCTTTGCCGACAAAGTCTGTTGGAGCTTTTCACCGGAGCCAATGAGTGACAGATACCCGTAATAATTTGATTTGCTGGCTAAGAAGTTGGAAAACTGAACGAATGCTTTGTCGTACATCAGGTTTTTTTGCAGCACATTGGTATAAATGGCCTCGCAAAGGGAACTGTAAGAATCGCCAAAAATGATATAGTCCTTGTAAGCAGTCACGTAATTAGCCCTGCATGATTTGAACCACGGCCCAAAAAGGCGGGTAGGCAAATAGTCAACCGGCATTTTAAAAATGGGGAAGATGGTTTCATTATCCACTTTATAATCAGTCCGGAGGTCGTTCCACGAGGTTTGATTTTGTACCGTGGCATGTTTGAGCCACTCCTGGATCAGTTCCATGGAACCCTGGTAACCAGAGGTGCGGATGAAGAATAGTGTTTCGCCACCCGATAATCCGGCTTGCCCGATTTCGTTTCTGAAAACCTGCTGCAACTCTTTCCGGTACTGATCGCCAAAGGTGCCTGAAACAATCTGGTGGTTCGTTTTGAAACGCTCCCCTTGGTCATTCTTTTCCATGTATCTTTCCAGATTCTGAAAATATAGTGCCAGATTGCTGATGCCAAAACCCGAGAAACTCTCACAGGTTGGTGGCAACGCGTTGATAAAAAGAATGTTTTGGGGTTCCTGCCCATCCAGTAAATTGTAAAATGCCGATGCTTCGGCAGGTTTGTTGGCAAAGCCATTAAAAAGCAAGGTTTCACTTTTCAGGTTTAAATCAAGTTCTACCCAATCGCCAATTTTTAAAAACCCATTTTGGGCTAACCCTTCTTTGGCAAAAAATTGCGTGAGGATGTCTGTTGAATTTTTGAAATGGATATAAATGTTGGCGTCAACATGGTTCCCGGCGGTTTTCCGCAAGTCCTGAAATCCACCCATGGAATAGACCCCATTATCGGTTTCCGCCTGCCGGATGGCATCCTGCAAAAGCATCTCTGAATTGCTGGCCATTAAAAATCCACGGTGAGCACAAAAATAAAAACTTCCATAGGCACCCTGAAAATGCTGAATTTTAACCTGATTGTATTTCGTAGTTTTCAGCGAACCGGTTTTTTCCAGTTCTGCATTGAGCAACTTCAAAATCTGGTTCAGCTTAAAATGGCTGGTGGTATGCAAGGAGCTCAGTAATTTGTATTGGTCTTTTCCCTCTTTATGGATGGATAAAAGCAGCGACTGTTTGTTGATGAGTTCTTTTAGTGACGGTTGGGCATCGGCGATGGAATCGATCTTTTGTAACCCCTTGAAAACCTTATCAAGTCCTTTGAGTAGGCTGATCTGGTTCAGGAACAAATTTTTCGATTGGGTTTGATTTAAAAAAAGGTCGGTTTTTTTTACTTCAATAATCACCGAAGCATTCATGGGGATAGCCGCAAATGTCTCCAGATTTGGCTGTTGCTGTTTGCGGAGGATGTAATAAACCGTGGTAGTTACCCCGATAAATAAAATGATGACAATTAAAAAGCCGAATTTTTTCCCCATTTTTCAAAATTTCGATGAGCCAAAAATATAAAATTAAAAGGGGGGGATCAACTGATTGCGGATTTCTTTACAGTGGATTGGAAAAATTGATCAGCTACAGGTTTGAAATAAATAAACGAAATGCTGCTAAAGTTAAAAAAACCTTAAAACACTTTGTCAGATAACACAACCATCGAAGCCAATATAATTTAGAGGCTGTCCGTATAGTTATAATCAACCTGTTGCCAATAGATGACATACCCAGATGAAAAAGAGGCCAAACAATTTCTTTGGATTGTATGTCAGAAGGATTTAACAACAATGGCCATTATGCTGATGCAATTGCATTACATCGGTCATCAGAGAAAGACAGCAGACAATATCCGGCATTGGAATCGTTGAAATTGGGTAGGGCTACTTATATCCGTAATTTTGGGATATTATTTTGATTGTTCCATTTATCACCGAAAATCCGCAAATCATCTGGTAACCCGATGAAAGTCACGGGGTGACTCAATTTGACACAAAGAAGGCAAACAATTGTTATTCAATTAGTCACCCCGTGACTTACGGAAATATGGTATCAGTCCCGCATAAAATATTTTTTTATCAACAATTGCAATTGTTTTAAAAAAAAGTTGTAATATTGATTCGGTACCCGTTATACAATTCACAACAGACATCAAGCATTACGAAAGAAGAATAATTTTAAATGAATTCATTTGTTAATTAACAACTTAATAAATTAATCAATTCACCAACCCATGAGCACTTATACCAATTTAGTTTTCAAAGGCGGGGGCGTAAAAGGAATCGCCTATGCCGGAGCCCTTTTTCAATTAAACCAGATGGGGATACTTACACAAATCAAACGGGTGGCAGGGACTTCGGCCGGAGCCATCACAGCCACCCTGCTTGCCCTAGGCTACACCGCCAGCGAAATAGAGGATATCGTGGTCAACCAGATGGACTTTGCCTCGTTTATGGACAAAGGTTGGTTACCCGGCAACGTCAACCGGTTTTTGAAAGGTTTTGGCTGGTACAAGGGCGATGCCTTTAAACAATGGCTGGGCGAACGGGTAAAAGCCAAAACAGGTTCCGTACTGACAAATTTCAACGATCTTAAAGCTATGGTAGATGAACAACCTGGCCAATTCAGGGAGCTTTACGTGATAGCCACCAACCTGAACCGTCAATATCCCGAACTTTTCTCTGTGGAAGATAATGCCAGTACCACCATTGTAGATGCCGTACGCATGTCGATGAGTATTCCCCTGTTTTTCCAGTCGGTTACATGGAACAGCAACGTGATGGTGGATGGGGGCATGGCTTACAACTATCCCATCGACCTGTTCGACAAAAAACAATATGCCGAGAAAAACGAAAGCATGATAACTGTGGAACAGGGCTCCAGCCCCATCGATGTGAACCTTGAAACCCTGGGGTTATGGCTCGATACCAAAGCCGGTATTGATAACCTGCGCAACCGGAAGCCCAAACCTCCCAAGGAGATTAAAAACATTAAAGAATATTCCGCATCGTTAGTCGATTACATGATGGAGATGGCCAACATGGCCCACCTGGAAACTTACGACTGGAAACGTTCCATCCTGATTGACACCCTGGATGTGAAAACCACCGATTTTGAAAAGGCAAAACAAAAAGCCCCCGAACTGGTGGCCAGCGGCAAGCAGGGAGTGATTGATTATTTTAAAACCGTCAACCCACAGCCATAAAATAAAAGACCTATTATAAAACCCAATTAAACCATTTTCGAGGATCCTATGAAAAAAGACCCCCCTTTAAGATGATTTTAATTTAAAACAAATGTCTTTTTTCCGCTCAACCTGATTCATATTTTTCAGGTTTATCAGTGTACCTAAGCATATTGGGGAAGCAATAATGCACCCTCCATGGTGATCCGGACTTGTTCTGTCTCATTTATGGAGGGGTTTATAGAACCAACGGAATTGCCTGCCCCTATTCTGCCCGGAATCTTTAACCTGCCAATTGAGGATCTGAATTCCGGCAATGTATTACAAAAACCTTAACCCAATCCACCTCAAGGTGAAACTCCTGCCAGCCAAAAAACGCTGAATTGTAATTTGCTTTTATAACCATTTATCAATTTTGTATGCCTACTTTAAATGAATTAACCGTGGATCAGTTCCGCGCACTGATGGGTGAATTTTTTGCCACCCCCGAGAAACGCCAGAAAATGACCCACGACGAGATTACCGAATTGGCGCACCGCCTGAACCAAAAAATCAATGTCCCCATTATTACCGAAACGGGCGAAGAAAAAATCCTGATAAAGATTATTTTAACCATCGACACCTTTTTGTACGACCACCTTCCCAACGAGTTCTATGACCTGGTGCGCAGCGTGGACAAAGGGATTGACGACGGTGAGGCCGAACGGCTCATTATCAGGCTCTCGAAACTGGCCAACGAAAAGATTGATTTGCCCTACCTGCCCGAGGCGGCTGAATACATCGCCATCCGGTTTGTGATTGCCGCTATTATCAATGCCGCCCGCAAGAACCTCAAGTTTACCGAAGCTGCCGAAAAGGTGGAAGCGCTTGCCATCCCCGACACGGCTGAGGCTGATTTACGAAAACTGGTGGCGTAAAAAAAGTAACCACTGTCCAACGGAGGAACCCGAAACGCCGGAAAGGGAGTAGGCAAAACATTTAAATTCTATTGTAATGGCACAGAAAAATTTAGTTTCCGCAACATTAACCGATGAACAAAGGACCGCGGTAAAAGCTGCTTTCCAAAACATTAACGTAAGCCTGAATTTTTTAATCAGCTTGACAGAAAGTCAACGGAAAGATGGGTTAAGATTGGGTGATAAAACAGTAGGTTTTCTTGAGAAATTTAATTCTTATGCCCAGTCAAACCCTGAATTTATGCCTTCGTATTTTGATATGAATGAATTTCGAAAAGATTACGCACTGCTAAAGGATCTAAGTGAGTTTATTAAATTGTCGTCACAATTGCAACAAAAACTAGAGGATACCTATACCGAAACAGGTATCGAGTCCCTTTCAGTAGCACTGGTTTACTACAATTCGGTAAAAGCTGCTGCTAAAAACGGGATTGCAGGAGCACAGGCTATCTATGACGACCTGCGGAAGCGTTTCCCTGGGGGGAGTGGAACCACATCGGGTAATACACCAACCACCTAAGTTACTTTTCAACACCCAAAGGGTACTTTTTAAAACCTTACAGGATACTTAAAAACACTTGTACGGATAAAAATGAAACCTAACGGGGGTTGAAAACAAACCCCATAGGGTACTAAAAATGACCCGTGGGGTTGCTTTAACCCCCAAAAATGGGAGAAAAAAAAACCTACAGGGTATTAAAACTAACCCTAAGGGCTACTTTAGGTAACCCCCGGGATATTTTAACAAACCCCTTTATACATAAAACCAATAAAAAAGAAAATAAACAAAAGTATTATGGAAGCTATTAAAATCCTCTCATGGAATGTAGAACACATGAGTATAGATAAAGCCGGCGATGTTGCTGAAATGATAAAACGATATGACCCTGATGTATTCGGATTATATGAGGTGGAAAGTGAACTTATTTATGATTTTATGGTAAAAAACTTTCCCCAATACATTATGTTCCTGACCAAAGGCCAGCAGTTACAGGAGATACTGGTGGCTATTAAGAAGGATTATAATGTAATTAAGTTCCAACAGAACGATAAGTTTAAAAGCGGGAACCCAAGCCTGCGCCCCGGGGTATTTTTAACCTTTCAGCACCCGGCCAATAACCAGGGGTATGCATTCCTTTTCCTGCATACCGATTCCGGCACCAATGCCGCCAGTTTTGGCAACCGTACCGAGATGTTCGACCATGCCCTGAACCTGAAACGTAAGCTTGATTACGGTGCAGGCCGTGAAATCAATTTTATCATGCTGGGCGATTTGAACACAATGGGCCTGAAATACCCACTGCAAAACAAAACAGATCAGTTGCTGGTAACCGAATCGGAGGTGGATTATATTAACAAGTATGCTAACCGCCGCGCCGACCAGATCGGATCGGCTTACTACAAGTTAAAACCGAACGTCCGTTTTCTTTCAAAACCCAAAGGGAGCCACTATGGCAAAGCAACAGGCATATCGGATCTTGACCATATTATTGCATCAAAACACCTTGAATTTAAGCCCCAGGCAAATTATGATGAAACCGCAGCAAACGAAATCCGCCTCGATGGATGGCGGCAATACCTCGGCAATCAACCAAAATTAGAGGAATATGCCGGTACCGTCTCAGACCATTGCCTGCTGTATTGCGAACTGATTGTAACATAGATAAAATATAACGGAGGAACCCGAAACGCCGGAAAGGGAGTAGGGAGAGAATTTAATTATTGTGGTTATGAAAAAGAGTATTGTTTCAGTTTTATTATCTGCTATTTTATTCTCGTGCTTTTTTTTAAATAGTTGTAAAGAAGAGAATACCAGTAATCAAGGAAAAATTGAGTTTTCGGTTATAAACAATTCAACATTAAAGAGCAGCCAGAGTCTCGAAAATGTTGAAAAGATAGTTCTTACTATCCAGCACAGCGATGGCAGTTCAACCCCATATACGCAGGCTGAAGTAAATCTATACCGGATGAACGGGATATATTTTACCCAAAGCCTGATACTCGAAACGGGTTCGTATCAGTTAACTGAGTTTTATTTAATTGATTCGATTGGGAATACAGTCTATGCAGCTCCTCTGGCAGGTTCGCTGCAAGCCCAGAATGTAACCCAGCCACTACCGATTGAATTTACCGTTTCGGAAAACGAAACCACATCGGTAAACGTGGAGGTACTTAGCACCGAAAGCCTGACCCCGGCCGATTTTGGCTTTGTAGCTTTCCCGATTGACGAAGTTGCCACTTTCAGTTTCCTGATTGGGATTGTTGATAAAGAAACAGGTGTTTTAATTCCAGCAAGTTTAACGGTGAGTAATGGTTTATATTTTTTTAGCCAAAACCTTGACAGTATTGCCAATAATATGGTTACCATCAAAGACAGTTTTGATACCTACACCCTTACAATTACACATTCCGGCTATAATATATTTGTCGGTAATTTCTCCACCGGTTCATTAAAGCTACATGAAAATATCGTGGGGAATTTGCCTCTGGTCGTTGAACTTGAAAAAGAGTTGACCGCAACTGATTACGATGGGAATGTTTATCATACGGTGAGAATAGGGAATCAGGTTTGGATGAAAGAAAACCTGAAAGCGACCCATTACCAGAATGGAGATGCCGTATTGGATGGAACCGGAATTGGTAATTATAGCGGGGAAAGTGAACCAAAGTATTATTTTAACTACAATGATGATCCTTCCTATATCAATCCCTATGGAAGATTATATACCTGGTTTGCTGTAAACGACAGCCGCAACATATGCCCGGTTGGATGGCACATCCCCAGTCGGGAAGAATTGGCTGTACTGGCAGATTATCTGGGAGGCACCACTGGAGCCGGGGGTAAACTAAAAGAAGCCGGGACTACTCATTGGGACTCTCCAAATACCGGGGCTACCAATGAAACCGGTTTTACGGCTTTGCCAGGAGGATATCGTGGAAACGCCGACCCGTTTGTCTCAATGGGATACAGCGGCTGCTATTGGGCCTCGACCAGTACCGACGGGCAATATGCCTGGTATTATGCCTTTTTGAGTACCAGCGCCGAATTCTTTTATTACCCGGGCGGGACTAAGAAGGATGGATTTTCAGTACGATGTATTAAAGATTAATCGGCAAAATATTTTATCGAATCATGAGGGATAAACCTGTCCAACGGAGGAACCCGAAACGCCGAAAAGGGAGTAGGAAATATTTAATCGAAAATTTTATGAAATCGAAATTTTTAACCTTAGGTGCAAAGGATATTATCAAAGCCCTTATCCTTACGTTTATTACCGCTTTATTAACTGGTATTTATCAATTGTTGCAGGTCGGAACCCTGCTTACCTGGGAAGCGCTTAAACCGGTGGTTATATCGGCGATTGCTGCTGTAATTGGGTACCTTCTGAAAAATGCATTGACCAACTCCGAAGACCAGTTTTTGACCAAAGAAAAACAGACCCCGGTTGCTCAACCATAAAAGCCAACAGCCAGTAAAGAAATACGGAGGAACCCGAAACGCCGGAAAGGGAGTAGGGGATATCCGAAAAATTATAGGAGGTTAAAATCATGCCTACAAATAAAGACTCAGCATTAAAAACCACGATCATTACTGCATTGATTTCAATGGTGGGTACAGTTTTGGTATCACTAATAGGAATTCTGCCTCAAATAAGGAAAAAAGATGCTTTATTGATTGAGGAGAATAATAAGAGGATTGAAGAATTATCTCAACAGATTGCTCAAATGAACCCGGGTAAAGAACCAGAAGGCACGATCACAATTGTTGGCACAACGTTCAGGAACAATCTCAAAAATCAGCCACAAAGTAATATAGAGATTTATTTATTACCCGCATCAGGGAGTGAATTAGTTACTACAACAGATGATGCAGGCAAGTTTACGTTTAGTAATGTACCAAATCAAGATTGGTGGATAATTGCCAGGAACCCTCTAAATGAAGAAAAATCAAGTGGCCGATCTTTAATAGATACAAAAGAAAACTTTGGCTATTTAGATATATCAGGGGCCTATATTCAATATAATATTAATCATTAATGCCAAAAGCTATGAAAAGAAATGCCTTAATTATAGTAACCGTTTTATTATTCGGGAGTCTTTTTTGTGTTTTTGCACAACAACCATATAAAATTAAAGGTAAAATTACGGATCAGAATAATAACCCTTTATCATCACAATGGGTTATGATAACTCTTAAAGATAGTATTATAGGGAAATCATTAACAGGGGATGATGGAAAATTTTTTATTGACAACCTACCCCCAAATAACTACCAAATCATTTTTACAAGAACCCCTGATTTGAATTCTATACTTGATTCCTTTCAGTTCCAAATTGTAAAAGACACTTTAATAAATATTCAAAAGGCAAATAACAATTTTATAAATGAGCAAGAATGAAAACAACACAATTCACTCAAGATGCCCGGATTCTTAAAATCCTCAAGGATTTAGATTCCGCACATATAGAAAGTAAAACTTTCTCTGATATTATTGACGGCCAAGGAAACCAATATGTTGATTTAGTTCAGGAAGGCGGCGGAACCTTAGGTGTGGCCCTGTTGGGCTACGTTTATGTACTCGAAAAAATGGGACTCCGCTTTTTGCAACTGGCTGGAACCTCGGCTGGTGCTATTAATACCATGGTAATGGCTGCCGCCGGAACCATTGACCACCCAAAATCAGAGTGGATTCTCGATAAGTTAAGCAACAAAAACCTGTATGATTTTGTAGATGGTGACGGCGATGCCAAAGATTTTATTGATGCGCTGCTCAACAGAGCCTCGGTTGCAAAACTAATTTTTAAAGGGGCTCAGGTTATTGATAACTTCCGCGATGACATGGGGCTGAACCCCGGCGATAATTTTCAGCATTGGGTTAAAAACCTGTTAAACCAATGTGGTATTAAAAACCTGGGCGATTTACAAGAACTGCGGAATAAAGGGGTATCAGACGGAAACCGGTTAACCCTCCGTGGAATTGGGACCCCGGTTGGCCCCGATTCTTTCCAGAGAATAGCTATTATTACCGCCGATATTACTACCGGAAGTAAAATAGTGTTCCCCGAAATGGCGGAGCTTTTTTATTCAAACCCCAAAGCAGCAAACCCTTCCGATTTTGTCCGTGCTTCTATGTCGGTACCATTTTTCTTTCACCCTTTCCGCATCAAGCATATCCCCAATAACCCCGAGCAGTGGTACAAATGGAACCAGATGCTGGGACTGAACACCAACATTCCTACCGAAGTGGTTTTTATGGATGGGGGTATCATTTCAAATTTCCCCATCAGCATCTTCCACAACAACACAAAAGTGCCAACGGCTCCTACATTTGGTATAAAAATAGGTCAGGATAAAACTACCCTTAATAAAAATGAAACAGTTTTTGGATTGTTAGGCTCTATGTTCAATACGGCCCGTTATTCACAAGACGATGATTTTTTGCGGAGCCACGAAGATTATGGGCATCTGATTGGTTATATTGATACCGGAAATCATAACTGGCTTAATTTCAATTTGTCTGAAGACGATATGATCGATCTCTTTTACCGTGGAGCTAAGGCCGCCGAGGATTTTCTCCGTGCTTTTGATTGGGAGACATATAAAAATATCCGTAAACAAAAAGTAAATTATTTAGCTCACCTGAACCCTTAATTTGTAATCAACAATATGAAAACTCCTTTAATACCCATTACCTTTCCCTCCATTTACAAGAGTAAGGAAGGTAATCCAATATCACTTCCCAAACGGATGGCGCAGTGTACCCCAGATATGTACAGAGCCTTGCAGGTACTGTCAGCCCACGTAAAAGCCCACGGGGGCGAATTGGTTCTTTCGGACTTGTTCCGCAGCTACGACATGCAGTTTCAGGCAAACCTCGATTATGTATCGGGTAAAAAAAAGGCATACAGCCCGCCGCCTGGCGGAAGCCTTCACGAAGCCGGACGGGCGATGGACATAGACCTAAAAAAGCTGAAAATCAAATTGAACGACTTTTGGATTCTTGCAGCAAAACAGGGAGTGGTTCCTATTATCAATTCCCCTGATACAAAATTAAATGAGGCATGGCACTTTGAATGCCGTGGCAGTCACACCTTAGTGTACAACTATTATCAGAACGGGAAAGGAACCAATATGAAACCTTATCAGGCCATGGGAATCAGTGCTATTCTGGCTGCCGGAATCCAAGTGGACAGGTTTACTGGGAAAAATAGCGAAGCCGTTATTCAATGCGGTTTAATCAGGTTGGGTTACCATATTGGAAACATCGACGGCCAAATAGGGGCAAAAACTAATACTGCCTTAAAAAAAGCAGGAATTGAACCCCAAAATCTTGAACAAATGGTAAAGGAGGTTGAAGACCTATTGCAGGTTAAATTCCCTAACGAATACACCACTCACCAGGAAACGGAAGTAACAGCAGAAACACCCCGGCACCTGAATATTTGACGGTTTAAAAATGGATCACATTCTGTAAGAAAAGAAAATCAATATTTTAAAAATGAAAGCAATCAATCTCAACCAAAACGCCTTTGCAGCAGCAGGCAGCAGTAAAAAATTCATTTTACTGGGCGATCCGTCTATTGAACAAGAACCCATGTTAAGCCAGGTGGTCATGCCCAAAATAAACAAAACCACCGCGCGGAAAGTACCCGGCTTATGGGGTACATTGGGCATGATGAACGATACCCCGGTAGATTGGCAAGGAAACCTGAAATTCTCGGAGTACGGTAACGATTCGTCCGGCGGGGTAACACTCGAAGAAATTGAGCTTATTTATTCCGCCAACCCTCAGCTAGACAATAAACACCTGAAAGTAACCGAACGGTTTATTTCGTTTGAAGATGTGGAATTTGGCTTTCCATCGGAGTTTACCCTGGACGAAATCCCCAAATTCCGTTTGACACTGATGCTCGATGCCGACGAAGGGGCATTGGTGTATTATCAATATGGACATACCAACGATCGGGACGGGGAAAACGGTTCCATCGGCTATATACAGCCCGAAAAAACGACTAACCATAACGTGGACAACCGTGACCGGCTGACCTATCTGTTTGAGGCATTGCCATCGATGCAGATTGTTGAAAACACCGGGAAAGGGGATGGCCATTACCTGTTGTCAAATGTTTCGCGGAACCCGGTAAAATTCCTGATCAAAGTGCTTACCTACAAGCGCGGGACTTATGCTAACAGTAAAGAGGCGGTGCTCAACCAGACCGGCAGCATTGCCCATATCTTTGAAAAAGAATCAAAACTGGTAATATTTAAAAACGGATCGTTTGTCCAATGCCAGGGAAGCGATGTACAAACCGATCTAAAAACCCTGCTCCTGATCCATGGGACATTTAGCACCACTGCTGGTTCGTACGGGGCCCTGATCGACAGTGGATGGTTGCAAAATATGATTGACACCGGAAGCTACGGACAGGTTATAGGTTTTGATCATCCTACCGTGTTTGAAGATGCCGTGGGCAATATCAACACCCTTATCAGTTTTTTTGCCGGAATGCAATTCCTGTACCCGGTTGATGTAATGGGAAGCAGCCAGGGAGGCTTGCTGGCTCAGCATCTGGCCAACTTGCCGGCCGGCCAGAAACCTTTTGTGGTTGACAAAGTAGCACTGGTTGCATCGGCAAATGGGGTTGCCTATGTCAATACTGCTTACGGGTTAAGCAAAATGCTGTCGGTTTTAAAAGTTGTTTTTAAAAATTCGAAACCGGCACTGGCATTAATATGCAGCCTGGCCCAACATTCCATCGCCTTTTTTATCGGCCAGCCCGGGATAGATTTAATGAAACCCGGCAGCCAGCGGTTAACCGATATTATGGATAACCACCCGGATGACCCGGGAACAAAATATTTGCCCATTATTGACGACTTTACCAAAGAGGTAGTAAAAGATGATAACCTGTTTGCAAAACTGGCTGCCATGGGGTTTGACCTGCTTATCCGCCCCATAATGGGAAAATATAACGACTGGGTGGTCCAAACACCCAACCAGTTTATTGTACCGGCGGCATATAGTGCCATTCAGCCCTACAATCCCGGTGACTTTCTTAAATATACCTACCCGGCGATTCACGGCAAATGCCTTGATAAAAAAGAGGTGCAAACTGAGATTGGATTTTTTTTAGCATGACTGTTCAAGTAATAATGAATGTTAACGAGACCATAGAATTCCGAATAATTGCCAGTGAATACTGGAACGATACCGGGTTAGTTGTTGAACCCGGCCAAACCTGCCAGTTTGAAGCTTCTGGCACCTGGACCGATTCATATATTGATACCAATGCCGATGGGTTTGATAAATGGTATATGGCAGCTTTTAAACCTTTCCGCCGATCACCCAAAAACAGATGGTTTGCCCTGATGGGATCGCTTGATAAGGGCAAACCATTTTTAATAGGCTCAAGAAATGAAATTACATTTGATAATGGAGGAAAGCTCTATTGCTTTGCCAACGATGTGAAAGGGTTTTACGGGAATAATAAGGGAGAGCTAACTTTGAAATTGAAAAGGATTGCTTGACTTTTCTTGATTCAACCATAATTTATAAATATTTTTAACCTTAAATCGTATTATCATGCCTACACCATCTTTAAAAACCGCTGTCTTCCTCACCGGAGCTGCTGCCCGTATTTCGCAGGAAGTTGCCCTGCTCGACCAACTGATGGCACAAAAAGGGTTAACCCTTTCGCAGGATCAAACCCTGCTGGCCGGATTTAGTTCCGGATCGCTCAACCTGGCAGCTATTAATGCCTGCTTTAGCAAAGGCAGCAAGCTCGGTTGGGACAAATATTATAAACAAAGCGTCCTGTTCCCCTTGCGTAATAGCCAGGTGTATAAAGTAAAACTGTTGCCATTCGATACCAATCCGTTACGCGACACGGTTACTACCTTTGTAAAAAACATGAACTGCCAATGGATGGGCGATTTGCCGTTCCATTCGTATATCCTGACCTTCTCGTGGAAGGAGATGGAGACCCTCTGGGCCTGTAGCCGCGACGATAACCAGAAAGCCATCAACCTGGTGGATATGTTTATGGCCTCAACGGCCATACCGGTATTGTTCCCGTCGCAGGAAATACATTGCCAGCCGGGTAAAACCAGCAATTTTCCTGACGGCAGATTTGCCGATGGTGGCACAGGTGGTACCTTCAAACAGTTTGAACACTATTTGGGAACTTATGTGGCAGCCAATGGACCGTTCGATAAGCTCTATATCATTAGCCCCATGCGCGAAAAGGCCGATAAAGAAAGCCGCCTGATGAAAGCATTCCTGAAAGCGGAACATAAAGGGGGCATTGATTTTGCCAAACTCGACGATCATCTTGGGAATATATCGTTGAATACTTTCTTGAAATTCTGCGAACGGCTAAACAACTGGAGTTTTAATGGGAAACCCATGGCCAACGAAATATATGTGAGCATCCCGCAAATGAAAAGGAACTTTAATATCCTGAATTTTAACCGGCAACAAAAACAGTACGAAACGGTTGGGCAATGGATAAAAGATCATCCTGAAAAGTTAGCGATTCCGATACAGGAATATTTGGATGAGCATAAGGAAGAATTAGCTTAAAACGGACTACCGGAAAAAAGCATTGATTATGAGATTCTGGTTTTAGCCATTTTGCAAAGTAAATCATTACGCAACTAAGAATAAAGCCCGGTTAAAGGGTTGGGATTATGTCAACGAGGGGTATTGTTTTATTACCGTGCGTGTAAAAACCCGCGAACATTTGTTTGGGAAAAATATAAATAACCATATGGTTTTTGACAAATACAGCCAAATGGTTGAACAATGTTGGTTCGATTTGCCAACCGACCCCGCTTGGAGTATCTATTAAAAATAACCCGCAAACATGGGGCAACGGCACCTTTAATCAAACGGGTAACTAAAATACAAACAGGTGGATCATCGTGTGAAGGGAATCGGCCCTTTGTGTATGTACAGCCCCTGAAACAGGATAATTTTTCCTACTTATCGGCTGACAAATGTATAAAGTTGGTATAATTCTGCTATGTTTGTTAATCAAAATAGGTTAGCATGTCCGGAAGTGTTAAAAAATACATCAATGTTGCCGAAATTCTCAAGAACAGCGATTCACGATTTCTCCGCAGGATTCCCCATTGGCTGGCAAAAATAATTGGGCAGATGGTCTGCCAGGAGCCCATTAACAAGATTATCAATAAATATTCCGATTATATAGGAGTAACATTCCATCCGAAAGTTATCGGGGAATTTAATTTAACGCTTGATGTACGGGGGATAGAGAACCTTCCGGAACATTCGAGGTGTTTTTTTGTGGCCAACCATCCCTTTGGCATTATCGATGGGCTGGTGCTCACCTACTACGTGGGGCAGAAATATGGCGATTTACGGGCCATTGGCAACGATGCTTTTCTTTTGGTGCCCAACCTGCGCCCTTTGATAGCTGCTGTAAACGTGTATGGCCCTAATTCAAAGGAGCTGGTAGTTGCCCTTGAACAGGTGTACCAATCGGATGTGGCGATCACCCATTTCCCGGCAGGTGAGGTTTCGAGGGTTTACCAGGGAAAAGTGCAGGATTCCCCGTGGCAGAAAAGTTTTATAACCAAAGCCATCTCATCAAAACGCGATGTAGTCCCCTTTTACTTTTATGGAAAAAACTCCCGCCTGTTTTATACACTATACAGGATTCGAAAGGGACTGGGCATAAAGCTGAACCTGGAATTGATTTTGTTGCCCCGTGAGATGTTTCTCAAACGGAACAAAACAGTGCGTCTAGTGATTGGCAAACCCATTCCCTGGCAGAGGTTCGACTCTTCGATGAACCATTACCAGTGGGCTCAAAAAGTCCGTGACCATGTTTACCGCATGGGGCAATCGGGACAGGAAATTACCTTTTAATAAAATAGTCGAAAAACCCGTGGAGCATATCATTCATAACCTAATAAAATGCAATTTAAAAATACTGATTTTCAAATGTTCAATTAAAAATTTATTCTTGTGAAAACAGCCTTTCGCGAAAAAATGTTCCAGCTCTGGTATTGGTATGTGAGCAATATCGATAAAAATGCCGAGGTCCTTTTTATGAATTATGGCTATGCCAACAGTGAGTTTTCTGTGAATTTGGAGCCCGCCGACGAACCCAACCGTTATTCTGCCCAATTGTATCATTTGCTTGGAGCCGATACCGGCCTTTCAGGCAAAGATATTGCAGAAATAGGGTGCGGACGGGGCGGCGGATTATCGTATGTGGTGCGCACTTTTTCACCTGCCACAGCATTGGGCATCGACTTAAACGAACGGGCTGTAAGGTTTTGCAACCAGCATTACCAACATAAAGGGCTGACTTTTAGGCAGGGCGATGCCCAAAACTTACCGTTTATCAACAATGCTTCGTTTGATGTGATCCTGAATGTGGAATCATCGCACCGCTACCCTCAGATGGAATTGTTCCTGAACGAGGTTTACCGCTTATTGCGGCCGGGGGGGTATTTTTTATACACTGATTTCAGGTACGGTTATGAAATGCCCCTGCTCAAAGAACAGTTGTCGCAATCGGGACTGAAAATTGAAAAAGAAGAGCTGATTACCGACCGGGTTGTGGAAGCGCTTACTGCCGATGACGCCCGAAAACGCAGGTTGATAAAAAAGCTGGCTCCCCGGTTTGTCCACAAAACAGCGCTAAACTTTGCCGGGGCCATAAACAGCGAAACCTATAACCAGTTTGCCAACCATCAATACCAATATTATTTTTATGTGCTCCGGAAACCTAGCTAAGCACTAAACAAAAAAACCGCCCCGATATTCGAGGTGGTTTTTTGTGAACCCGGAGGGGCTCGAACCCTCGGCCCGCAGATTAAGAGTCTGCTGCTCTACCAACTGAGCTACGGATCCGTGCGGCAAAGATAAATATTTCTTCAAACCTGCAAAGACCTGTACGGTTTTATTCTTTTCCAAATTGGAAACAGGACCAGGCATATGTGTTAATTAAATTTCTTGTATATTCGCCTAATAAACCAATAACCGTTCTCAGTTCATTCAATCATGAAGCAGTATATTCTTTTAGGACTTTTGAGTTTCATTCTTTCAACGGCTCTGCTTGGCCAAAACGATTTTAAACCCGGGTATATTTTAAAAACTACGGGCGATACCGTGCATGGATACATTAATCTGCGTTCCAATTATTTAAACGGCAAGGAGTGTGAGTTTCGGCCCGTGTTGATCGGTGAATCCTCATTTTACCTTCCCGGGCAAATACTTTCGTACCGAGTTGAGAACACCAAAATGTATGTAACCAAAACCGTTGAACTTGACCATAAAACCCAAACCCTATTTATGGAGTTTCTGGTGGATGGCGTGATTGATTTGTATTACTACAAAGACCTACAAAACGAATACTATTTTGTTGAAAAAGAAGGGGCATTGTACCCATTGACTAACGAAGAACGGGAATTGATCCGTGATGATGTGCGTTACCGCCAAAACTCAAACCAATACAAAGGGATGCTGACTTTTATCTTTAACGATGCCCCTGAAATAGCAACCAAAATCAACCGTACGCCGTTTGAATACAAAGCACTGATTAACCTTACCAAAGATTATCACGCGATGGTCTGCGGCAACGAAGTTTGTATTGATTATACAAAATCGACCTACTTAAAAATAAATCTGGAGCCTACCATCGGGTACATCCATTCAAGTTTGGGATTAGAAACCTCAAAGGAAAGGAGTAAGGACGACCAACCTGCCATTGGGCTTAACCTCCGTTTTCGTCCTTACAAAATCAAAGATTCCTGGAACGTCCTTTTTGGGGTGAATTTCTCGAAAAACCATTTCCGTAAAGAGTTCACCAGTTTATTATATGTTGAAACAGAATGGTTGAGCCGGATCGAATTGGATTATCAAACACTCCGGATCCCCATATCCGTGGAATATTCATTTCCTACAAAGAAAATACAGCCTGTGATTTCATTGGGCTTTACGTCGGTATTTTTAATGAACCGGGAACACGAGGCCAGATACATAAACACCTTTACCCTCAATGGCGAAGTTGTTCAGGTTGATGGGGGACTGATAGATACTGATTTCAGGAAATTCAACATTGCTGTCAATGCCGGGGTTGGGCTCAAATATAACATTGATGAAAATTCATCGGTTTATGTTACCACTTTGTTTGAATACAGGAAACCTTATGTCAACTTCAACCATCTGCTGGATTACCTGTCCACTACCTCCACAATATGGAACGTAGGATACAGTTTCTGCATCAATAAAAAATAAACAGCCGATAAAAACAAAAAAACTGTTTTGCCCGATAACGGGAAGTTGTTGCAACTGTACTTACAACAAAGCCGATTTGGTAAGTTTGTTCTTGGATTTTGAGTTGGCCTGTTAAGCGATTTTTGCCACTAAAACCAAGAATAATCATTTTTATAACCAAAGATTGATTTTTATCGTCCGTTAAAGTTTTCTAAATTTGAAGGAACGAATGTTCCCGATGGATGGCATGTATAACAGCCTTTCAAAAAAAACAGAAACCCATTATGAGCGAAAAAAGTGATTTGAAACTAGCCGTACTGATTGACGCCGATAACATCCCCTATTCCAACATTAAAGGGATGCTCGATGAGATTGCCAAACTTGGCTTGCCCTCCATCAAACGTATTTATGGCGATTGGACCAAACCCACGGTTTCTGGTTGGAAGCCTGCATTGCTGGAACATGCCATCACACCTATTCAACAATACAGTTACACAACCGGGAAAAATGCCACCGATTCGGCCATGATTATTGATGCCATGGATATTCTGCACAGCCAGAAGGTAGATGGGTTTTGCCTGGTTTCCAGCGATAGCGATTTTACGCGCCTGGCCATCCGTTTGCGTGAATCGGGCATGTTGGTTATTGGTATTGGTGAGAAAAAAACTCCCAATCCGTTTATTGTAGCCTGCGACAAGTTTATTTATATCGAGATTATTGGAGCCAAAGAAACGGTGAAGCCTGCAACCGTAGCAGCTCCTGCTTCATCGGAGGTTACCAAAGTTGATTCCATTGACCACGCGTTTATCCAATTGCTGAAAAACTCGGTTGAGGATTTGGCCGATGATGACGGTTGGGCTTTTTTGGCCGAGGTAGGTGCATTTATTATTAAAAAGAAACCTGATTTTGATCCAAGAAATTACGGGTTCTCAAAGCTGACCCCACTCATTAAATCATTAAGCGACCATTTTGAAATCGACGAACGGGATGTGGAGAAATCGCACATCAAACACAATTATGTGAGGATACGGAGGTAGCCGCTTTTATAAAAACCCTCGAATCAATAAAAGGCAGTGCGGCTATGCTTAAAAGATATATTTTGCATCAATTCACCCGGTGACTTTGGGTGTGAATATTAAGCATAATGCTAAAATTGAAAAGTCACCGGGTGAATATTACCCGTCTTTTTATATTTGGCATGACACTAGGTATTACTTTTGTTTTAAAATCTATAACTTTTAAATCGAAATTGGTTTAGATTTTTGACTAATCAGGGGTAAAAGGCAATATAAATAAGGTTTAACCGTACTATTTCTGGATGATTGTTTATATTATTGTAGTGAAAAATAATTGTTCATAAATGCAATTTTTCGACCATTTTTGTAAAAAATAGTGATTTGATTGAATTACCCGTTCAACCCGACGAACTGAAAAGCAAATAATTATGTCACAAACAGCCCATCGTATCTATCTTTTAGTTTTATCATTAATAGTTTTGCTGACATTGGTTTTTCTTATAAATAAAGGCATTTCCTATTATAAAATTTCCTTAGAAGAACGGGTTTTTCATCCGGAACATTCCGTTCTTAAACCTAGCGGAGGCATGGGACATGGATTGGGAATCATCGGTTCCTTTGCCATGTTGTTGGGGGTTTCGTTGTATATGATCCGGAAAAGATACCGGATATTCTCAAGATGGGGCATCCTTAAACATTGGCTCGAATTCCATATTTTTCTTTGCACGCTGGGCCCTATTTTGGTGCTTTTTCATACGGCTTTTAAATTTGGAGGTTTGGTAGCCATCAGTTTCTGGAGCATGGTAGCTGTTTTCCTTAGCGGGATCATCGGGCGTTTTATTTATATCCAGATACCCCGGACTATTGAAGGGCGGGAGCTTAGCCTGAGTGAAGTACGCGATTTGAAATCGGACCTGGGGGCCGTTTTGCATGCATCATTTCAAATGGATGAACAGAGTTACCAGATAATTATAGATGCCACTAAAAAAAGAGTAGAAATTTATGATAGCAATTGGATAAAACGTACCCTCCGCAAATACAAGGAAGATCGGAGAACTATTGCCCGGGTAAAAGAGGTATTAAAAAACAACAACCTCCCAAAAAAACAATACCGGCAAGTGCTTACCATGGTAAAGAACGATATTTCGCTAAACCGGAGGATTGATAGGTTGGTAACTATGCAAAACCTCTTTAAATACTGGCATGTGGCCCATCTTCCTTTTGCTATAGTTATGTTAGTTATCATGGTTATTCATGTGGGCGTAACCCTTGCTTTTGGTTATAAATGGATATTTTAATTATGGAACAACTAATTGAAAAAACGATTATTTATTCGGCTGTCATTCTCTTCTGCTTTTTGATTGTTTTCCTTTATTTAAGAAAGCAGAAAAGAAATTCACTGGCGGTAGAAAAAAAAATAGCTAAGGCAAAACTAGAAGGGATGTACGAACCCGTATCGCTCCATCCGGTAATTGATGTAAATAGTTGTATTGCCACCGGAGCCTGTGTAGCGGCATGCCCTGAAAAAGATATTCTTGGAATCCGCAACGGGAAAGCTACTACCATCAATGCTTCGGTTTGTATCGGCCATGGAGCCTGTTTTCATGCCTGCCCCACACAGGCCATCACTTTATGTATCGGCACCGAGAAAAGGGGTGTGGACCTACCCCATATCAATCAGAATTTTGAAACCAATGTCGATGGGATTTTCATTGCGGGCGAACTGGGAGGGATGGGTTTGATAAAAAACGCGGTTGAACAAGGCAAGCAGGCGGTAGAAAATCTTGCAAAAACATTGAAAAAGAACCATTCGGCCACCTACGATCTGGTTATAATTGGTGCCGGACCTGCGGGGATTTCTGCTTCGTTAACAGCTAAAAAACACCATCTCAACTTCTTAACTGTAGATCAAGATACTTTGGGTGGAACCGTTTATACTTTTCCCCGGCAAAAAATTGTGATGACCTCGCCCATGGAAATTCCCCTGTATGGAAAGGTAAAATTATTTGAAACCAGCAAATCGGAATTGCTCGGCTTGTGGAAAGATGTGTTGCAGAAAAATCAGATTTCTATTCGCGAAAACACCAAAGTGGAATCTATAACTCCTAGTGATGGACATTTTACCATTGCTACTTTAACCGGTGATACACTTACGGCTAAAAATGTGTTGCTGGCAATAGGACGTAGAGGTACACCCCGGAAGTTAGGAATTCCGGGCGAGATACAGGAAAAGGTTGCATACCGGCTTTTGGAACCCGAAGATATTCAAGGCAAAGATATTTTGATTGTAGGCGGCGGCGATTCCGCCATTGAGTCGGCTCTGCTGTTGGCCGGAGGCAACCGTGTTTCGCTTTCGTACAGGAACGAACAATTCAACCGGCTGAAACCCAAAAACAGCGAAAAAATAAACGAAGCGGTGGCTGCTGGAACCATAAATGTACTTTTCAAAACAAATCCGGTTTCCATTCATAAAGATGCTGTAATACTATCCTCTCCCGAAGGGGACGAAAAGACCTTAAAAAATGATTTGGTGTATATTTTTGCGGGTGGTGAATTACCCACCGAGTTCTTACAAAAGGCAGGTATCCATATTACCAAAAAGTTTGGGGATGTTTTTCTAAAACACAACAATTAACTGTACAAGAATGAAGATGACGGTATTGAACCTGAAAACAGCCATAGTATCGGCTTTGTTAAGCCTCTTTGTGAACATAGTTGCTATGGCACAGATTTCGCCCGGGGCATTAACAAAAGTACATGCTCATCTTGAGGGGATGTCGAATTGTACCCAATGCCATGTTTTGGGGGAGAAGGTTTCCAATGAAAAATGTTTGGCCTGTCATACCGAATTGAATGCCCGGATTACGGTAAAAAAAGGGTTTCACGCTTCACCGGAAGTTTCGGGGAAAGAATGTATTACTTGTCATAGCGAACACAATGGACTGAATTTTCAGATTGTGCGGTTCGAAACCCCAACGTTTAATCACCAGTTAACAGGTTACCCCTTGGTTGGCGCCCATAGTAAGAAGAATTGTACCGATTGCCACAAACCAGCCCATATTTCAGATGAGAAGATAAAAGCTAAAAGCTTCACCTATTTGGGATTGAAAACCGAATGTTTGGCTTGCCATGCCGACTACCATCAGCAAACACTTCCGACGGATTGCGAGAATTGTCACAATGCCGAAAGTTTTAAACCCGCCACAAAATTTGATCACCAAAAGACCAAATACCCTTTATTAGGAAAACATCAAGTGGTTGCCTGTACTGGCTGCCATAAAACATCAACCAGGAATGGCCAAAAGTTCCAGCAATTTGCCGGAGTTGTTGCCACTCATTGTACCAATTGCCACAAAGATGTACATAACAATAAATTTGGGCAGAAATGTACCGATTGCCATACGAATGAATCATTTAAAGTAGCCGGAAGCTCATCCGGCTTCGACCACAATAAAACCGATTTTAAGCTTGAGGGGAAACATCAACAGGTGACCTGCAAATCGTGCCATAAACAAAAACTCACCACCCCTTTGCCACACAGCCAATGTACCGATTGCCATACCGACTATCACCGCCAACAGTTTGTTAAAAACGGGAAATCGCCTGACTGCTCCGGGTGCCATACGGTTAAAGGATTTAACGAATTCTCCTATACCTTGGAACAGCACAATCAAGGGATATTTCCACTGAAAGGAGCCCATATAGCAACCCCTTGTTTCGAGTGTCATAAAAAGACCGAGAAATGGGAATTTAAAGCCATTGGTACGAACTGCATTGATTGTCATGACAATATCCATAAGGATTTTATTGATGCGAAATATTATCCTGAAAAGAATTGTGAAGCCTGCCATAGTACCACCCATTGGAGAACCGTCCGTTTTGATCATACCAAAACCCGGTTCGGGCTTCAAGGGGCACATTCCAGACAGGATTGCCGCGAATGCCATTTCAATAAAGAAAAACAAGGCCATGCCAACCAAAAATTTGCCGGATTATCGATGGATTGTACGAACTGCCACAAGGACATTCATTGGAAACAATTTGAAAGAGATGGAGTTACCGAATGCACCAGGTGCCACAATCAGGAATCGTTCAAACCGGCCACAAAGTTCGACCACAATACAACGCAATTTATACTTGATGGAAAGCATCTTCAGGTAGCTTGTTATAAATGCCATAAAGAGACCACCCAAGAGGGGGCAACATTTGTTTTATACAAAATAAAAGAATTCAAATGCGAAAACTGTCATCTATCATCGGGTCAATAATACTTTCAGTAAGTCTGTTTGGCCAAACATCGCCCCATGGGGCTGCTTTTGATATCAGTTGTACCGACTGTCATAAAACGGATGGATGGAACGTTAATTCAGAAACGATGTTATTTAGCCATCGTTCCACAAATTTCCCCTTGGTGGGTCAACATCAGCAGGTATCATGCAAGGAATGCCACAAAACGCTGGAATTTAACAAAGCACCCTCACAATGTGCCGATTGTCATACCGATGTTCACGAACAAACGGTAGGTACAGAATGTGCCCGTTGCCATACCCCAAACTCCTGGATTGTGGCAAATATTACCCAACTGCACCAACAAAGCCGTTTTCCTTTGATAGGGCCACATGCCAGTGCCGATTGCCGCGATTGCCATAAAAATATGCTTTCGACGGTTCCCCTGACTTCGGTGTTGAGGTTTGATCCTTTGGGAATTGCCTGCTACGACTGTCACAAGGACGATTACCTGGCTGCCACCCAGCCCAATCATGTGGCAAGTAACTATTCTACCCAATGTACCGATTGCCACAATATGAATGTGTTTACGTGGAGTGGGGCCGGAATTAACCATAACTTTTTTCCTTTAACAGGAGGACATGCCATTGATGATTGTCGGGCTTGCCATACTTCAGGTAGTTATTCAAAAATTCCTTCGGCATGTGTTTCGTGCCACCAAACCGATTATGAAAGCACAACAAATCCCAGCCACATAGCCCTTAATTTTACTACCCAATGTACCGATTGCCATACCACAAATCCCGGATGGAAGCCAGCCGAATACCGGAGCCATGATGCTGCTTATTTCCCAATATATTCAGGGGAACACCGTGGGGAATGGAATAGTTGTGCTGATTGCCATACCAATCCTTCAAATTATGCGGAGTTTTCTTGCATCAACTGTCATGAACACGAAAGGGGAGACATGGATGAAGAACATGGAGGAATAGGAGGGTATATTTACAGCAGCGATGCTTGCTATAGTTGCCACCCCACAGGCTCCGAAGAGGGTAGTTTCAATCACAGCAAATCGGCTTTCCCATTAACCGGGGCACATACCACCACCGATTGTTCCGATTGCCACACCAACGGATACAGCGGAACACCTAACACTTGCTCTGGTTGCCATACACCAAATTATAACCAAACAACCAATCCAAATCATACGTCGCTGGGTATATCAACCGATTGTGCGGCTTGTCATACCACGAGTGTAGATTGGAAACCGGCAACCTTTGCAAATCACGATGCTTATTATTTGCTTCAGGGAGCCCATCGAAACATTGCCAATGATTGTTTTACCTGTCACAATGGCGTTTATACCAATTCTGATCGATCCTGTTTTACCTGTCATACGCAGGATTTCAATCTATCAACCAATCCATCGCATACGGCGGCTCAATTCCCGACCACTTGCGAAGAGTGCCATTCACAGACGGCTTGGACACCTTCAACATTTAACCACGATGGAAAATATTTTCCCATTTATTCAGGCAAGCACGACGGAGAGTGGAACGTATGCTCCGATTGTCATAAGGAGCCAACCAATTTTGCGGTTTTTACCTGCACCACCAGTTGCCACTCAAAAGCAGAAACCGATAATGATCATGATGAAATAAACGATTATACTTACGAAAGCAATGCCTGTTTAAATTGCCACCCGGATGGTTCCGATAAAAAAGGGGGTATAAAACCAACCTATCGGCAATATTAATTCCGAACTATGAAGCAACTGTTTTTATTAGCCGTTCTATTTTTCTTTTCAGGATTGGCCTTGACGGCGCAACAGCAATCCGCCTTGCCGGAAGGAGTAGTATCGTTTATTACATCGCAAAACGTGTATGTGAAATTTCGAACCACCGAATCCTTAGCCGCCGGAGATACGTTGTTTATTATGCAGGAATCGCTTTTACAACCTGCCTTGATTATTAAAGAGCTTTCATCCATTTCATGTGTATGTATTTCGATTACTTCTACACCCTTTTTGGTTGGAAGCACGTTATTTGGGAAACCCAAAACAACAACTCAAACAAATGAAGTTGAACCGGTTACAGAAAAAAAAGCAATTCAGGTAACCGGACCTTCTGATTCGTTAAAAACAAATAAAGAGGGTTCAAATCCTCCGAAACAGACCATACATGGACGGGTTTCCTTGGCTTCATACACGCATCTTTCCAATGAGAGTGAAACTTTGCAACGGATGCGATATACTTTATCGTTAAATGCCCAAAACATTGGAAATTCGAAGTTTTCAACCGAAACCTACCTCACCTTTGCACATAAAGCAAAGGAATGGAACGAGATTCAGGATAATATTTTTAATGGCCTGAAAATATACAGTTTAGCTGTTAATTATCAGCACAATAAAAATAACACGCTGTGGTTTGGACGTAAAATTAACCCCAGATTGTCGAGTGTGGGTGCCATTGATGGAATGCAATACGAAAATACATTTAAGGCGTTTACCTTGGGAGCTTTTGCCGGTTGCCGCCCCGATACGTATGATTATGGTTTTAATGCCCAACTTTTTCAATATGGGGGATATTTTGGCCACGATTTTAAAGCATCGTGGGGAAACATGCAAAGCAGTTTGGCTTTTGTTGAGCAGCAAAACGGTGGTAACACCGACCGCCGCTTTGTGTATATGCAGCATACCAATTCTTTACTTAAAAAATTGTATTTCTTTGGTTCGGCTGAATTCGACTTGTTTAACAAAACACTGAACACTCAGGACAGTTCGCTTGTGCAGGACTATTCGCCAAAGCTTTCTAACCTATACCTTTCGCTGCGATATAAAGTAACGAAGCAGTTATCGTTAACCGCTTCGTACAGTGCCCGCGAAAACATTGTTTACTACGAAACTTACAAGAATATCATCGATCAGCTACTGGAAGCCTCTTCGTTGAAAGGGTACGCGGTTCATGTAACATACAATCCCTGGAATGCCGTTTCGATAGGAGTAAATGCAGGGTATCGTGCTACCGGGCAGGATCACACGGCGTCGAAAAACTTAAACGGCTATGTTACTTATAACAATGTGCCGTGGATTAACGCGGTTCTAACCCTCACCTCAACATGGATGCAGACGAGTTACATCAATGGTTCTATTTATAGTTTTGGCCTTTCGCGCGATGTGGTCCCGGGGAAACTTTATGCAGCAATGAATTATCGGTTTGTCGATTACAAATTTACAAACGAGGAAACGCCGCTGATTCAGAATATGGCCGAATTAAATATGACCTGGCGCATCATGAAAAAACTCTCCTGCTCCTTAAATGTGGAAGGGACTTTTGAAAAAAACAGGAACTACGAGCGGATTTATTTTAGTATTACCCAGCGGTTTTAAATACTAACCGCGATTTCCTGACTCAACGGTTTAATATTAAAAATGAGGTATTTAACCGCGGCGCTACTTCTTTAAAATGAATGATCTAAATCTTCATATTCATTACAGGTGTACCGTGGTTTCCGTATTTAAAGTAACCGCAACCCGCATCTTAACTTATAACCAACAACACACTCTTTGTAATAGGTGAATTGCTATATTTGCGATAATTAATTGAGTATTGTGGTATATTCGGGAAAAGTATCAATTCGTTTCATCGTAATCATTGTATTATTTGCCTCAATTGGAATGGGGTGTAAACCTACACGCACCCTTACCAGCGATCAGCATCTGCTTCAAAAAAACACGCTCACCCTTGATTCGAGAGCCGTTGACACCAAAGAACTTGAGGGCTATTACCGCCAGAAACCCAATACCAGGTTTCTGATGTTTATCAAGTTCCGGTTGGCCGTGTATAACTTCTCGCATTTTGGCAATGAGCGGAAATGGAAGAATTGGCTGGAACGGATGATTGGCGAGCCACCGGTCATTTTTGATTCCATTTATGTAAACCGGACCAACCAACAGTTTGAACGCTTTTTAAAAAACGAAGGGTATTACAAAGCTCAACTGAGTAATGAAACCGTTTTATTTGATAAAAAAGCCTGGGTTACTTATAAGATTAAACTAAACGAACCTATTGTAATTAAAAAAACCAGCTTCAACATTCTCGATTCTTCCATTGCATCCATCGTCCTTTCGGATACTTCGGATATGTTACTCAAACCGGGGAATCTTTTTTCGCTCGGCAATATTGAAGGGGAACGGGACCGGATTGTCCACCAGATGCGCGACAGCGGGTATTACGAGTTCAATAACGACTACATCAGGATAAAGGTTGATACCAGCAACAATCAAGCGAATGTGGAGGTTGTGGTAAACAAAGCAGTTATCAAAAATGAGGACAAGACTATAACCGAAGCACCGCACCAGAAATATTGGATTAATAAAATATTCTTTTTGCCTGATTTCGACCCGCAATTAACCATCCGCAACCGGGCTGTGTATTTTAGTATCTTCGATACGCTTTATCAGCAGGGCTTTGGATTTATTTACCCATCGGATCCCAACGTCAAACCCAAGGTTTTATTAAAGGCCAATTCCATCGAACAAGGAAAGCTGTACAGCGGTACCACGGTTGAAAACACGTTGAATTACCTCAACTCATTGAGATTATTCCGGTTAAGCAGCATCAACTTTTATAAAGAACCCAATAACGATACTCTTATCAACTGCAATATTCAGTTAACGCCTGCAACGTACCAAAACTTTTCTGTTAACTTTGAAACCACCAATACCCAGGGGAACTTTGGACTCGGAGGAAACTTCAATTACCAGCACAAAAACATCTTTAAAGGGGCTGAAATTTTTAGCCTGAAATTCTCAGGAGCCTTCCAACGGCAAGCCAAAAGCGAAAACTACGATGCGTTTAACATTATTGAATATGGAGCCGAGGCCAAACTGGAAACACCCACCTTTTTGTTGCCCATAAAATTGGATCGGTATTATAAAACCAAAAACCCGAAAACTTACTTCAGTATTTCGCACAATTTCCAGCAACGTCCCGATTACACGCGGGTAATTAACAATGCCAGTATGGGTTATCAATGGAAGGGTTCTGAAAATGTAAGGCACCTGGTTAGCCCCATCGATTTAAGTTCTGTTGATGTGCGTGGAACCAATGCTTCGTTTTTCGATTCCATCCAGGCAAATTATCCATACCTGGTCAATAATTATAAAAACTACTTTATTGCCGGGGGAAATTATAGTTTTATTTACCAAAACAATACTTACGAAAAAGGGGGGGATTATCAATACTTCCGGTGGAATTTTGGGTTGGCCGGGAACCTTCTCCATTTGTACAATACGGCCATAGGTTCGGCTGATACGGTTAAAGGTGGGTATTATTTGGTTTTTAACCGTCAATATGCCCAATACGCCTTAACTGATGTGGATTACCGTTATTATTATCATTTAAATATCCAGAACCAATTAATAGGGCGGGTGTTTGCGGGTTTGGCTTTTCCGTATGGGAACGCGACAGCTATTCCTTTTGTGAAACAGTATTTTGGCGGAGGTGCTCAGGGAATCAGGGCATGGAGGCCAAAGGATCTGGGTCCGGGAACCTATGCCGACAGTATTGCCAGCCAGTACCCGAATCAAATGGCCGATGTAAAGTTTGAGATGAATCTGGAATACCGTTTTTCCTATTCAAAAACGATGAAAGGGGCATTCTTTTTAGATGCCGGAAATATCTGGTCCATAAATAAAGATGATCCCCGTACGGGAGCTATTTTTAAATTGAGTGAGTTTTACAAACAACTGGCTTTAGGCACGGGCTTTGGGCTAAGGCTCGATTTAGATTTCGCGGTCTTTAGGCTCGATTGGGGGATTCCCGTCCGAAACCCCAAATACCATGGTGCCGAAAGCTGGGTGTTGTTTCATAAACCTTTGAAATTCAACGATGTGGTTTGGAATTTTGCCATCGGTTATCCTTTCTGATTTTTAGTTTCCTTCCTTATTGGAAACCTTTGCACAAATTTTTTTCATGCTTTTCGTTATTTGCATACATAAGTCGATTATTTTTGTGCCGCCAAATCCGTTTGGCATTATTTAATTAACTGATAATTATTGTACTAATTAATTTTTAAACGTATGGGATTGTTCAATTTTGGAGGTGCAAAACCTGAGATCAAAGACGAAAAAGAGGCTTTTTTAGCTATTATTTATTCTGCCATTGCTGCCGATGGTGTTGTTGAGCCTGAGGAGATGAATGCTTTAGTGGTAACCTTGGCTAACCGTAGGGTTTTCCGTGGTCTCGACATCAATGACACCTTTAAAAGAATCAACAAAATCCACAAAGAAAGTGGTTCGGTATTAGGTATTATTGAAGCAGCAGCCCCTAAAGTAACCGATGGTTATAAAGAAACTGTTTTTGCTACTGCTGTTGACTTTTTATTGAGCGATGGTAATGTAGCCGGTGCCGAGGAAAAAATGTTGTATGATTTGAAAGCTGCTTTAAACATTTCCGATTCAGTAGCAAAAAATATTGTGGATGTAATTGTGATTAAAAACAAGTAATCATCCCTAATGATTTTTTAAAAAAACTGCCCAAAGGGTTAAGGATTTAAACACAAAGCCGCAAGGTCTCTATCCGCAGAGGTTTGCCAGGAAAGCGCAACGAATAAGAGTTTTAAACCTTTTATAATATTCACTTTGGGTTCATTTAAATCGTAATTCATCTAAAACATGCAGATGGATTACGATTTATATTTGTAAACCATCTGGAAACGGTTGATTTTTTCTGAAATAGCTTGACACTAAAAAGGTCAATAAATGGAAAAAGGTAAAGAAGTGATGTTATCCAACCGTATGGAATGTTTTCAAGTAAAAGGAATCAATTACAATGATTATGAAGTCAGTTTTCGGCGGTGTTGGTAAGCCAGATCGATGCCGAAAATATGAATATGCAGGATGCCCGGGATCGGTTTCAGTTACATCCAATAGCGTATAAAAGGATCATTAACGTTTTATGGTACGGTGTCGTACGGGATAACGAGGCGATTTCCTATCAGTTGACACCGACCTTTTTTACGAGCTACAAACTCTCGCAAACCACTGAACCCCAACTGTTTTATATTGTGTTGTGTGCAGATTTTTATTAATCATTTATCTTTTTTAAAAAATCCCCATCAATTATCAATAATTTTACTCCATTAACAGTAGTTGAACGGTGAGAACTCAAATCATCTGTAACCACATAGGTCATCCCTTTTGTTAATGTAGATTTTTTACCATCGTTGAGTTCACTCACAAAATCGCCTTCCAGACAATGTACTATATGTCCTTTTGTGCACCAGTGGTCAGCAACATAGCCTTTTGAATATTCAACTAATCTTATTCTTAGTCCTTCAAATTGCATGGTCTGCCAATAAGCAATGCCTGTTTCCCCTTTATGTTCAGTTTTCGGTATGGTGGTCCAATCAATTGTTTGAAATGGAATATTTCTGTTATTCATTTTTATTTTCTGTTAGCAAGCGTTATTTATTAATTATCAATTAATTCCAATGTTTTTATTAATTCAGAATTTCTATCAAATCCATATTTTTTAAAATCCTGCCAAGTCATTTCGTAATCAGGTTTTAGGATTTCAGCTGATTGTGAATTTTCTTCGAATAATATTTGTTTAGAATTTGAAATACTTCCCTCAATTTTTGTCTCGGGCAAAGTTAAATTTGTTGTTTCCATAAATGCATTACCTGCCTGTCTTGGTGCAACGCCAACAATCTTTGTTCTGCCAAGTCTTTTTAGAAAATATGTAAAGTGGTATGCCGCACTAAAAGTCTTTGGGGAACATAACACAAATATTTCAACGTTGGACATTGGTTCAGTTTTTTTCAAATAATCAGCCCCAAATCCATTGTAACCCCTTCTAAGCATTTCTCTTTTCTGTTCTATTGATAAGTTTGGATATACATTACCGAAACTACCAAATGTATAGTCCCCTATTTTAAAATTCAGGTTGTATGCTTTATTAAAATCATCAATGTTATTGAATCCTATTTTTTGCAGATACAACGGAGAAATTCTTCTAATCATTTCAGCTTCAAAATCAAAGTTTAAATACTTGTCACCGTAAAGCTTATACAATAACGGGTTTATTATTGGAGTCATGCCGCCACTATTTTCTCGCAAGTCGATTATGAGATATTTTGAGTTCTTTTCACTCATTTTTTCCGATAGTTCATAAAACTGTTCGTAAAGTGATGGAACTCTTGAAATATCCTTTTCTATGTTTCCTGTTTGTTTTTCATTTAAATAACCATAAGCCCAATTTAAATTACCTTGAATCAAATTTGGAGAGTTTTTATAAGTATTTTCGACTACTTCGCGGCTTAGAATGCTGTTCCAGGCTAAATAACCAATGTCCTTATTTTTACCAATCATTGAAAAGTATAGCAATCCATTGTCATTATCGGATTTAATTTTTGACTTTCGGTTAGGAAAACTTGCTTGTTCTTGAAATGGGATTATTTTAGAAAACTTATCGTTTGGGTTATTGCTAAAAGTTATTTCCAAAGCCGATGAACAGTCAAAGAATTTTTGTGCAAGTTGATAATCTGTAATTATTTTAACCAAATTATAATACGCTCCTGATACATTTTCCGAAGGCAGAAATGATTTGGCTTTTAGTAACCACTTTTCTACTGAAATTCCATTAATCTCAGTGATTGAGCTTCCAATAAGGTTTTCATATTCTTTGGTCGTATTCTCAACAAAAATGTTATCCGATGAAATTTTCAACTGTAATGGGAGAACCTTTGAACCGATGCTTTCATTTTTGGGAAAATACAAACTTGTATGTCCATCTTTAAGATTTGAAAGGAATTGATTTATTAGTATCACGAATTCATCATTTGTCAATGAATCGGAAATCAAATTTTCGACATCCATTTTTTTTCTGTAGAACTCAATTTGACCACCAAATCCAGTGTAAGGGTCGGGATGTGTTTCAATCAACTCTTCAACGAGATACTCAAAGTCGGTCAAATATTTATTTGACTTTTCTAATTCTTGGCTAAACGTCAATGTACTTATTGCAGCTAAAAGAATTATTAAGAATTTTCTCATATGTGTAGACACCTTTTTAATTCTGACTAACGTCAAATTTTATTGTTGATAATCAGTTGTTTATATTTTTGTCAAATCTATCATTTTCATCACATTTTCAGTTTCCACATTTGTCGTTAGCACGAGAAATTAATCGGCTCGTCTGATGTGTGGAATGTTTGTTAACGTTGAGGGTATGCAGCGTGCGGGATTTCGTGGACGATTCCTTATCCAACGTTACGAACTTTGCCAGCGGGAACTGAACTTGCAAATTGCTCTGAAACCCGCATGATGTATACACTGCGGTAGTTATTTTTTATAATTCAAAAATTCGATAAAACTTGGCATACAAATACCTCCTAAAGCAGTCAAATTAATTCTATTATTGTCAAAGTGATTAATCATTTCATTTCCGATTAAAATTCCCAAATTCTCTAAGTAATCTATAGTTCTAATTGTTATTATCCTAATGTAGTCAAAAAGCGGATAATCATTACCTGCAATATCAAGCAAGTTTGGCAACAAAGATTTGTTTCTATTTGTAATATTGAAATAAATATTATCCCCTTCAATTGAAATTATTGGCTCTTTCCCATGATGTACAATTAAATCTCTAATCTGCTGAACATCTTTCAATAAACTCTCTGAATTCATAATATAATCAACAATTTTTGATGAAATAGCTGAAGCAATCTTTTTTGAGTCTTTTTTACATTTCCCAATTAAATCAGTCAATGAATCATTGTGCTTCGATGAAAGAAAATCAAAACTACATTCATCTAGAAGTATTTTAGGGGATAGAGAAGAGTAATCCAAAATACTTCTAATATTTATAAAATAACTCTCTACTAATTGCCCTATATATAAAGATTTTAACGCAGAATCTATATCCTTATTAATATTTATAAATTTGATTTGGTGTATTATTATTGATAAATTATGTAAATCATTCTCTAATCCCAGAACAGACTCTCTGATAAGTCCATATTCTTGGGCTAATTTGCTATTTAAATTGTTTTTTGTAATTCCATCATATCCGTAAGTATTGATTATCCATGATTGCAATACTGTTAATAAATATGAAGAAAACACTTCTTTGTCTTCAGTCCATTTTTCATGTGAATATCCAACAATAGTTCCTTTTATTAAAAAATCATTCATCAGATTGCAGGTTTTTTATAATTACCGCCAACGTTTGATGGTATAGTGTCGTGCGGGATTACGAGGCGATTTCCTATCAGTTTACACTGACTTTTTTTACGAGCCACAAACGCCCGAAAATCGCTGAAACCCGCATGCACTATACCATGTAAGTAGGCTTTTCATTATAATCCGGTAAACATTCCAATTAAAACTGATAAAGCAACAACAATAATAAATGCAATAAATCCAATTAAACAACCTTTAGGATTAGGCTTTGGAATTCTTGGTTTGAAATCCGTTGTTCCAGTTGGTTTAAAGCTTGTATAAGTCATTGTTTTATCATTTTGTAACTAATTCGTTTTTGTTGTCGATATAAATATCCATTTCCTTTTTCAGATTTAATCAGGTTTCTGGTTTTGATTGTATTTTTATACTTTTTGAAATAAAATCTTATATCTCCAAACTTTAAAACTAATGTTCTTTTACCTGATAAAGTCCAAATTCCAATCTTTTCTGATTTTTCCCATTTTAGATAGTTATCAAAACTGTCAGTTTTGTCAGTAAAATAATCAATCCAACGAAAGGTAGAATCAATATACAAAATAATCTGATTTCTAGTTTGTCCTGAAAATGGAAATTCTACAAAAGAATCCAATTGATACAAAACAGAATCTGTATTTTGGCAATAACCATTATCGGCAAATAAAAGAAACGAAATTATAAGTAAATTAATTAGTTTCATTATGTGCGGTTTTTCTAAGCTTACTTACAAAAAAACAAAACTAAAATTGGTTTTAAACTGGTTTTTAAGTCCATAAAAATCAACGGGTAAAGCCCGGGATTCATAAAACCCGGAAGTTTCCTGAATTCTTTTGGTCTTAAAACCCGTTTGCTTTTTAATCTTAAAATCCCGGTTTTGTTTTATAAACCTCTACCCCGTTTTTTAAAGAACGTTTGTTTCACGCAAACCAGTAGCTTCAGTGGTTTTTAATTAATGGCAACGTTTTGCGGTATGAAACGTATCGGATTGCGGAGATACGTATGTATCTCCCGTGACAAACCACGATGCGGGACGGAACGCCCGAAAACCCACTGAAACCGGCATGTTTTATGACTGCGTGTTAGGCACTGGCGGTTTTTATTCTCAATCTGAATATCTAACAAGTTTGTACTATTTCTCATTCCAACGTTGGAGCGGGACAGGCGAAAAGGCTCTTTGGCAAAATTTGGATTTAGCATTGGCTCGTGGGGCTTTGGCAATGTGCTTGCAAATAGCGTGGACTATATAATTTCCTGACCATTAAATGCTAATTCAAATTCGTCTTTCAATATAGGCTGTGTCTTAGATGTTATGAATTCGTCTTTCAAAAAACAATGATTGATAAAATACATCCAATTGTCAAAGGTTGTAGGAAATGCCAATGTTGAATCAATATAAGTTTTTAGAATTTTATTTCTGTTTAACTTGAATATCTTTTTCCCGACTTCCTGGTTAGCATTAAGGTATTCTATAATTTCTGTATCAAGGCCTTTTAGCAGAAAACGTAAACGAAGTTTATTTCTTAACATCGCTTCCCATTTTTTTGATTTATAATGTTGATATGAAATGTCATCAAACAAAGCTTTCAAAGCTTGGTCATTTGTCTCAAGTGTAGCATAAATACCATTTAGCATTCGTCCTTCGGCAGTAAGTGGTTCCCAATCAGGTTTGCACTTGTATCGCATTAAATGGTCAACCTCGTGCCAGCCTTCTGAAAGAGTGGTTCTAAATTGTATTTCGAATGTATTATCTATGAGTTCGAATTGAGGATTATTCGGCTTCATTTCTTCAAAAATCCTTGTTTCGTATTCAGGCATTCTGCAAATCATATTTTTACGAAGTGGCCTAAATACTTCTGAGGAAGGCTCATCATAAACTAATTCGACTTTGTCAAAGATCTTTTCACAAAGGTCAACCACAATTTTTACATCATCGCTGAAATAGGTTGTTATGCGAAAACCAACAAGGTCTTGCATTAGTTCGGAATTTGGGGAGTAAGTTTTTCTTGTAAATTTTTCATCAATAGATAATTGTTCTTTCACTCTTGAAAAAAGACGAAATAACAAGCCTGTTCTAGTCAACTCATTAACAAGTTTCTCTTTTAAACGCTTTTCAACTATTTCTAAACCGTATTCTGACATTGCTTAACTATTTCTGTATTTATCATTATAATAAGATATGCCTTGACGAGTTAAAAAACTCAAGTCACCATTGAACTGAATTATGCCTTCCGTTTCTAGCTTATGTAAAGTTCTGCTTAAACTCTTAGAATTGAAATCAGAAAGTTCGTTCTTAATGTAAGAAAGTTGTCTGTGACGGGGTTTAAAGCTTCCTATTTTGAAATATAGTTCAAGTATTTCTTTTTCAATATTTATTTCCTCAATACTTGTTTTAACTTCTTCACAATCGAATAATTTTTGCACAAAACCATTATCACAAGTACAGCCAAAAATTGTGAAATAAGTATCGGAATATGCAACTCCTGTGTCAATTAAATGGCAGTTATAGAATCTACAATTTACAAACGAAGAGTTAATAAATGCTTCAAACAAAAATTCACAGTTCGAGAAAGTACAAGCCGTAAATATTGCAGATTCAAATTGCCCTTTTTTCGTGAAAGAATAAGTATTTAAAATGAAATCGTTTAAAATAGCGTGCTTGTAATTCCGTACAATTTCATTTTTGAAGTCAATGTCAATTTTGAAATAAAACTGAGGGTCATATGGGAAAGCATAATCATTAAATACTTCCCAAAGCTTTTCTTTGTTTTCCTTTGGTTGTACTTGATAAGCCTGAATAGCAAGCATAGCAAACATTTGAGAGAGTTTTTCATAGAATGTTTTGCTGTATTGTAAATACTTACCCATTATCAGGTTTTCGCCAATTAAAGTCCCAAGAACAAACTCATTTACAATTCCAATCATTCCTTTTTCCTTTCTATCTAGAAAGGCGTGATTTGAAAGTATATCAGCAAGTTGGTCTGTTCTTGGTCTTTTGTCTGGAGTATATTTTTTCTTAGTCTCTTCTAAAATTTTCTTATTGTAATCAAGAATTAAATCTCTGATAAACTCCTTCGATTCTGCTTTTACATCCCATTCTGTGAGGAAACGAACCAATTTTCTAAAAATTCTTAATTGTACTTCAGGTTCAATTAACAAACCTTGTCTTGTTTGCTCCCTTGTCAATAAGAAATCAAAATAACGGTCAACAATTGATTTGCCTTCAACCCCCATTTCTTTGAGTTCCTCTATATTGACATAACGCAAATAGGTAAGCAGGACGGGATTTGCTATTTGTTCAACTGGGAAATTGTTAGATTGAACAATTTCAATCCTTTCTTTCGTAAGCCAATTTTCAATTGAAGGTTCTGAAATTGTAACTTTTGACAGAGTATAGTCTATATTTCGGTCAATCATCCAATTGTGAAATTCTTCACTATTGAAAATTGCCGTTTTTCGCGATGTGATGATTACTTTGGCATTGTCGGTAAGTAAATCAACAATAGTTGAAAGCATACTTTCAACTTGCTCAAATTGATTTGATGAAAAGGAAAAATCCTTTGAAATTAGCTCGTCAAATCCATCAATGATTAATGGAATACGCCCTTTTTTAATTTGATGTATTACAACAGTTGAATCAACTCGGTTGGAGAATTGTTCTTCAATTTCAAAGGCTAAAATATGTTTGAAAATTGATGCTTTTCTATCTCTTGAAAGTTCTGTAAAAAATGGCAGCTTGTTTGATGGTACAGAGATAAATTCATTTAGTATTTCATACGCAGTACAAGTCTTCCCATAACCAGCAGCAGCTTCTAGGATTATTAATAGAGGGCCAAGGTGTTCGTTAATTTGTTTTGTTATTGTTGTTACTAAGGCGTTACTATTGTCATTTGCACCAATTGAGATTGTTTTTATGTCGTCTTGGTCAAGTTTGTAATTAGTATATTCGTATGAACTTCGAATGTATTCATATTTTGCATTTCCAGGCAAATTGTTCATCAATTTAACAACAAAGGTTTCATAGCGTCTTTTTAGATTTTGAATAACTCCATCTGCCTTAAAAAAATCTTTGAATAGAAAGTCTTCGGCTTCTTCAATATTCTTGAAGTCTCGAACTTTAACAGCATAACCTGAACCGGCAAATTGCTTTCTTAGTTCTTCTGCTTCTTCATCTGTGCCAGTTTTTACAATGTCGGCACCGTTGTAAATACTTTTTGTAAACAAATAAACACGAGTAGCCTTCTTTTTACGGGGTTCATAACCGTAACGTTCGTAAAGTTCGTCTAACTCTTTTATGAATGTGTCACTCATTGTTTCTTAATTTTATTTATGCTTCAATTGGTTCTTTCCGCAAAGCCTACCTTAACATCGGTATTCAGCCCGTTTTTTATTTCCTCTTGCTGTCAATTTACCACGAACATATATTTTACCATCCGTGAACGAAACTTTTTCTAATAGCTGTGTCAGCTTATTCCACCACGATTTTTCAACCGCTGGAGTAATAAACTTTATGCATATATCTCGTTCCGATAAACCTTTTTTTGTCCATTTAAAAATTCATTTAAAACTCAAATGTAACAATTTAGCAGAGGTGCGTAAGCAAAATTGCAGCTCTTTTGCAAACCTTTGGTTTGAGCGTCGGCTCGTGTGGGTTTATATTTCATTTTTTTGGTTAAAAAACGTTGTTAAATACGTTACCAATACTAACGAATAACCGGCTTATTTTCAAAAATATGTGATGAAGTAGGCAAAACGGGGGATTTCCTCCGGGATTTTTGGGATTGCTTATAGAAAATGTTATGTTAAGGATGAGCTATGCGACTGGCAAAATAGATTAATCTATTACTTTGTTTGCTGCCTGTTTTGCCACAAATAAGGTTATTTTATACATTCCCATTTACTACCAATTAAGCAACACAATCGAAATAATATCCCAAAAACTACAGATATATCCTGTGATTCTGCGATATCCGGATCGGTGGTCGTTTAACGGGGTTGTTTTGAATTTTTTATTAATGGGTAACAATCATGCGCCGGGTCATTTGCCCCTCTTGCGTGATAATGCTGATTAAATAGATTCCGGCAGCCAACTCACGATTGTCAAATAAAAGTTCCTTGATATTTGATCCGTTTGTTCCTTCTACCATTTGTGAATAAATCTCTCCCCCATACAGGGTATGTATTTTAATGGTTACCGGTTGTTTTGCGGACAACGAAAAATTCAATGTTATTTTTTCGTGTGTCGGGTTCGGAAAGACATGAAACATATCTGGTTGGGTTTCCTTGATTCCAATTAAAGGAATGCCGCCAATGTTTATGTTATCAACATAAAGACAATTTCCGCCGTTGCTTTCCACTTGAAATTTCAACCTCAGGTGGTTCTTTTCTTTATAGTTTTTAATATCAATTTTTTCAGTCCGCCATTCTGTAGCAGTGGGTTCATAGGTACTTGTTACATATACATCGCCATTGGTAACCAGTGATTTTCCGCCTTTAATATATTTTACAATCCACTTTTTGCCACAATCTGGCGAAACAAACACCTTCAGTTCATCGGCCGATGAACTGTTACGCTGGGCATAAGCGATATCAAAATAGATGTAATCGGGATTGGTCACTTCGTTAAAATTGATGTTGCTGGTTATAAATGAGTTTACAGTTCCTGCCCCATTTGATTGGTTTTTAATCCTTAGGGAGGTGTTGCCATTTGTATATTTCGCCCAATGTGCATTTCCGTTTTCAATAAAGGACCAGCTTTTAAAAATATCGTCCACATATTCAGGGAATCCGGCCTCTTCCATATCGCATAATTTTGGGGCAACAATCCCGGCTAAGGTATCGGGGACAAATACCAGCTTTTCGCGGGTAATGGAACTGGTACCGTTTTCGTTACTTACGGTAAGGCTTACAGGATACAACCCTGGTTGATGGTAGGTAATTTCAGGAGCGCTGATGATGGAGGAGGAGGGTTCACCGCCTTCAAATGCCCAATCCCAGTTAGTAATTTCGGAACCGTATGAAAAATCGGTAAACTGATATGAAGTTCCCGGGCAGATATCGTAAATATCCGATTCAATATCGGCAATGGGTGCGCATCCGGGATCTACATAACCTTCGTTGGTCCCTGTTTGCACCAGGTTTTCATCCGACCAAAGATATTTTCTTCCACTTACCAATGAATTCAAAGCTGCCCGCATCCGGTCCACTTGCCCTTCGGTAAACATGGACTCGCAGGTTGAGTAATCCATAAAATTCTGAACATTGGTTAGAAACCCACAGGAGACCATCCCTAAATTGCAATGTTGGTCAACTCCAATGGTGTTGGGTGTATCTTCCACATTATCGTCAATGTCGCAATTGCTTTGAAGCCCGGGTTCGTTGGTACTTCCCCAGGGATGGGCCAGGTTCAGATAATGCCCAATCTCATGCGACAGGGTGTGGCCATTGTCCACATAGGTGTATATGCTAACCACACCATCCAAAGCCGGATCAACGCCAGGATAGTGGGACCAGGCCGCTGCTGAGCCCTCGATAGAACTTACAGTCCAAATATTCAGATAACTTTGGGGATCCCAGTTGGTGATGGTATATTTTAAAGTATTTGAAGCCTGGTAGGTTAAATCGGTTTCGTAATACATTACACCGGAAGTACAGTTTCCATCGGGAGCAAGCTTGGCCAATTTGAAAACGATGCTGGCATTTCCAATAATTTCTTTGAAATCGTTCACTATATTGTTCAGCTCAACATTGTCCGCTCTAAAATCAATGTTTATTTGTTCCAGACCCCGCTCAATTTCTTCCATGGAGATGCGTTCGTTACCATATTTATGTAGCACATGAAAAACCACAGGGATAATTATGGTATCATAAGCGTTGTCCTTATTCTGGATAAACTGTTGGGTAAACTCTTCCAGCAACAAGCGGTTTTTTAGAATTTCAGGATTCCTGGCCACCTCAATGGAATCGAAATAAGGTGTGGCACATCTTTTTGTTTGCGCACTGGCACCCAAAAAAGCCAAGCACAATAGGCCTAAAAGTAGTTTCTGTTTCATCTTTTTTCGCTTGTAATAGTTTTTATATAAAGTTACCACCAATTTTAAGAGACACAAAATATACATTGACAGGTAGCATCAGTAAAATGACGGACTCCTACTATTTTACCATTTTTCCTGTCAAATCGACTTTGGATTCTATTTAATAAGTCGGATTCATTATTTTCAAAATAGCGTCTTAATGAATAACAACACAAATCAGTTATTTGTACAAGACTTGTTAGCTCTGAGTTTACAAAAAATGGAGTTTCAATAATATGGTCAATGCTTGTCCATAAAGTACCTTGATGATGAAATTTTTTCATTAAAGCAGTATGCTTTTTCGAAACCGTTTCATTATTATCATGGACAAGGGTTCCAAAAAGTTCCGAATCATTCTTACTCCTGCTAATAATTTTCATATACTGTTCAAAACGAGAAACTAATTGTTCTAAAGCTTGTTCATCAATAGTTTGTTTTGCTCTAACAGGGTCAAAATGGATTTTGTTTATACATTCGGCAAATAATCTAGCAAATTTCCAACTTCCAATTAAATCAGCCAGATCTTGAATAAATGCAACCCTTTCGTCGTGAGTCAAATGGATATAAGCTTCGGTTTGGCGATAATTCTTTCTGGTTTGTTTATAATGACTTTTATTTGGACTCTTTTGGAGTTTGAGAAGTTCAACTTTTCTTATTTTTTCGACTTCGTGTCGTCTTTGAGCATGATTCATTGTTTCAAATCCAACAACCCTACTTTGCTCAAGGTATTTCCGTAATATCCATCCAGTATGGATTTCAGATTCCTGTAAGTTGTATTTTTGCTTTAAAGTTGATATGCCTTTTTCACATTTCTTCCAGTAAGATATTGGAATTGATAATCCTGCTAAAACGTAATGGCTTGTATTGCCAGGAATTTCAGGTGTGCCAGATTCGTCTATATAACAAAAATATACCATTGGCGGCTAAAAATAAAAAAAGCGACTGGTTTCAGGGAATTATTCCCGTAATAGAGACGCTTGGCGACTCTTCCCAGACGCAGAATACAAAAATATGGTTTATATTTATAAATGACAAGAAAAAATAAAAAAACTGATGGCAGTGATATAGTACATGTGGGTTTAGCTTCGCTGAGCTCCCTTCAGTCGGTTGTGGTCTGTAAAAAAGTTAGGTGTAAACTGGTAGGGAATCGCCTCGTAATCCCGCACGAAATCATACCATAAAACAATAATAAGTAATATTATTTTGATTCCTTGACAGGAGGATAATCAATATTATAATGCAGACCCAGGCTCTCTTTCCGATTTTTTGCCGATTTAATAATCAGGTACCCCACGTTGATCAAGTTTCGGAGCTCACACAATTGCTGCGAGAGGGTTGATTTTTTGTAAAGGGTATCGGTTTCGTTAAAGATAATTTCCAAACGGTTCAGCGCACGTTCCAACCGCAGATTTGAACGGACAATACCCACATAGTTGCTCATGATCATTTGGGTTTCCTTGTAGTTTTGGGTAATGAGTACCATTTCCTCGGGGAGGGTCGTCCCTTCAAAGTTCCATTCAGGGATGCTGTTGCAAATGGGTTGTTCCTTAAAACAGGAAATAGCATGCAAAGCGGCCCTGTGCGAAAACACCACCGCTTCGCTAAGCGAGTTCGAGGCCAACCGGTTGGCTCCATGGAGCCCCGTTGAGGCTACTTCGCCCGAAGCATATAAATGGTGGATGTGTGTTTCTCCATTGAGGTCAACTTTTACGCCACCACATTGATAGTGCGCTGCAGGGACAACCGGAATCAAATCTTTGGCAATATCAATTCCCAGCGAAAGACATTTTGTGGCAATATTTGGGAAATGATCTTTTAGTGCAAACTCGTCCAGGTGGCGGCAATCGAGATAGACAAAATCATCGCCGGTCACCTTCAGCTCATGGTCAATGGCCCGGGCCACAATATCGCGCGGAGCCAGACAACCCCGGGGATCGTATTTGTTCATAAACTCCTCGCCCTGCTGGTTGCGCAAAATGGCACCAAAGCCACGCATGGCTTCAGTAATCAGGAACGAAGGACGTTCGGTGGGATTATACAGCGATGTGGGATGAAACTGCACAAACTCCATATTCTCTACAATTCCTTTTGCCCGATACACCATGGCCACTCCGTCACCTGTAGCAATCAACGGGTTTGTGGTTGTTTGGTACAAGTTACCGGAACCCCCTGTGGCAATCATGGTTTTTTTTGCCAAAAAAGTATCCACGGTGCTATTTTCGAGGTTCAGGATGTAGGCACCAAAACAGTCAATATCATTATCGCTGCGGCGTACTTCTTTCCCAAGGTGGTGCTGTGTGATGAGTTCTACTGCAAAATGTTTTTCAAAAATGGTGATGTTCGGATGTGTTTTTACCCGATCGATTAAGGTCCGTTGAATTTCCCAGCCGGTATTGTCTTTATGGTGCAGTATCCGTTTTTCGGAATGGCCGCCTTCCCGTGCCAGATCGTATTGTCCGGTTTGGTTTTTGTCAAATTGGGTCCCCCAGTTTATTAACTCCTGAATCCGCTCCGGGGCTTCTTCAACCACAATGCGTACCACCTCTTTTCGCGAAAATCGGTCGCCGGCAATGTAGGTATCTTCAATATGTTTTTCAAAATTATCAGGCTTATAAATAACAGCAGCAATGCCCCCTTGGGCCAATGCTGTATTGGTGTGTGCCAACTGTGATTTGGAAACAACTGCCACTTTCCCATGCCCGGCAACCTTAATGGCAAAGGTCAGCCCGGCTACCCCTGTTCCAATCACCAAAAAATCAAATTCTCGCTTCACAGGTTTTTTATTTTGATACGGTATTCAATGTTTGATAGCTTATCTTCAGTTGTAACGATGCTAATCGTAAAAACCGGGAACAAAATTAGAAAACCTATTTTGGAAACCACCCAATATGAATCTTATTTTATCTGATCGGGGTTCAATTTTTGACAGATGGCTATTTTTGGGAACAGGACAAATAAATTTTTTAAAAGCAAACAATTCTTCTATTTTTGGCAATTGTTTACAAAATAATAACATATGGCTCAAGAAGATATTTTAAAAAAGATTATTGCCCATTCAAAAGAGTATGGGTTTATTTTTCAGTCGAGTGAGATTTACGATGGGTTAAGTGCGGTGTATGATTATGGTCAGTATGGAGCCGAATTAAAAAATAACATCAAACGGTACTGGTGGGATTCCATGGTCCGGATTCATGAAAATATTGTGGGGATTGATTCAGCCATCTTTATGCACCCGACTGTATGGAAAGCCTCGGGCCATGTGGGGGCTTTTAACGATCCGTTGATTGATAACAAAGATTCAAAAAAAAGATACCGCGCCGATGTGTTGATTGAAGAACATTTGGCCAAAATTGAAGCTAAAATAGAGAAAGAGGTTGAGAAAGCCGCCGAAAAATACGGAGCCTCGTTTGATGAAGCACAGTTCCGGGCTACCAACCAACGGGTAATTGCCAATCAGGAAAAAATAGACCTAATTAAAAAGCGGTTTATTAAGGCTCTTGAAGCTGATAACCTGGCCGAGGTAAAAAATATTATCGAGGATTGCGAAATAGTATGCCCCATCTCGGGAACCAAAAACTGGACCGATGTGCGCCAGTTTAACCTGATGTTCGAGACCAAGTTAGGTTCGGTTAGCGATGAAGCCAACAGCATTTACCTGCGCCCCGAAACTGCTCAGGGTATTTTTGTGAATTACCTGAATGTGCAAAAAAGCGGCCGGATGAAAATCCCATTTGGTATTGCCCAGATTGGGAAAGCCTTCAGGAACGAGATTGTGGCCCGCCAATTCATTTTCCGTATGCGCGAATTTGAGCAAATGGAGATGCAGTTTTTTGTACGTCCCGGTGAAGAGATCAAATGGTTTGAACAATGGAAAGAGACCCGTTTGCGCTGGCACAAAGCCCTTGGTTTCAACCCCAAAAAATATCGGTACCACAACCACGATAAGCTGGCCCATTATGCCAATGCAGCTACCGATATCGAGTTTGAATTCCCCATGGGGTTCAAAGAGGTGGAAGGTATCCACTCGCGTACCGATTTCGATTTGAGCCAACATCAGCAATACAGCGGGAAGAAAATCACCTACTTTGATCCCGAGCTTAATGAAAGTTATGTCCCCTACGTTATTGAAACATCCATCGGGCTGGACCGCATGTTTCTGTTGATTCTTTCGAGTGCCTATACTGAAGAGGATTTGACCGGCGAAGATGGAAAAACCGAACAACGGGTGGTACTGCGCATCCCCCCGGAATTAGCCCCGGTAAAATTGGCCATTCTTCCACTGATGCGTAAAGATGGATTGGCTGAAAAAGCTACTGAAATATTGAATGAATTAAAGTACGAGGTCAACTGCATTTATGAGGAAAAAGATTCCATTGGGAAGCGTTACCGCCGGCAAGATGCCATTGGAACCCCCTATTGTATTACCGTAGATCATGAAACGCTGGAAAACAATACCGTAACCATCCGCAACCGCGATACCATGGAACAGGAACGTATCCCTGTTGACAAGGTGAAGCAGATTGTGGTTGAAAAGACCAGTATGACCAACCTGCTTAAAAAGGTAAACTAAATTAACATGCAATTAAGTCTTCAAAATTAGGGCTTAATTGCATTATTTTATATTTTTACTCCTCTTAGTAGCTAATTAACGAATGAAATATGAAGAGCATCCTCTTGTCCCTTAGCATTGTATTTTTTACTATTGGGACCTTGTTTTCGCAAAACCAGCCTATTAATAAACCCACCAAAGGATACCGTTTCCAATACCGGATAAAAGGGCCGGAGTTTAAAAAGAGCGAAGTGCTCGAATTAATGGTGGATGAATACGGGAACTATCTGGTAGCTACCTTCAGGGGTGAGAAATCATCGTATGTGTATCTCATTATTTACAACCTGTATTCCTGGGACGAGAAATACAAGATCAAACTGGACGATAACCGTTGTGAGCTTTATAACAGCACCTTTGACGAATCGGGAGACTTTTTTTATGTGAATTATGATATTTACCGCAACATGTTTAAGGAAATTAACCTTAAAACCGGGGAAATCCGAAAAGTGGATTGTTCAGCCACCCCCAAAGGATGCCGCAAAATCGAGTCCCAATTTTATAAGTTAGATGCTTACACCATTGGCGATAATTATTACATCTACCGTGATGAGAAATTTGAAAACTACATCAAGATTTTAGTTAAAAAGGAGATGTACATTCCAAAAGTGGACGAAGAAACGGTGAGTGCTAACTACGGGCTAAAAAACGCGCTGTATGTTGATCCTACGAACGGTGGGGTTATTCAGGTTACCCCCGAAGATTTACGTAATTTAAAAGCAGGTATTGAGGTAACCAAAAACGGGGTCCCTATTTTTTACGATGCCAATGCTGTGGATGCAGCAGGTAATATTGTTCCTTACGCACCCGCCGAAGGAGAGCCCTTTAAAATCCGTTTTACTACCAACGAAATCAAAAAATTGGATAAAAAAATCAGCTTTGTTTACCAAAACTTTGTCATCAAGTTGGATTTAGAAGCTCTTGAAGCAGAAAAACCGAAGCAATAAAACTAAAATATTTTCTTATTTTTGACGGATGCGCCGGACGTTTACCATAATTGCCTTTGTCTTCATCCTCTTGCAGATTCCCTTTGCTGCGTGGGCACAATGCGATCAGGCATTTATTGACAAGTGCGCCTCTAACAGTGAAGTAAAATACATCAAACATTTCCGCATCCGGTTTACCGAATCAAAAGCTGATGTTGGGCAATCGGAAGGCCAGTTTTCCATCATGCTCAACAAAGGGAACCATTACCGTTTTTTGGTATGCAACGACGACACCAAACCCGGTCATACCATTATTGAACTTTCGAATGATTTTTCAAACTTTGGAGGCAACTACAACGGGCAAGAGGACAAGGAATACAGTGCCTTCGATTTTTTGTGCACCAAAACCGGACCTTATTATCTGAAGATGAAATTTAAGGATGGGCGAGAAGGATGCGGGGTCTGTGTCGTTTCGTTGGTTATGCAATAACTTTTTGGAATCAATCCCGGCAATTTACTTTTTGTTTTTTGGTTAGTGAAAATTTCAAAATAACATCCTCAAATAGCTGGCTGAAACAAGATAATTCTGAAACACAATAGAAAATGTAGTTATTGTCAATCTGTTGTTGGTAAAAAAATGCGTTTGAATAAAAACATAATCAACCTATTTGTTTCTTTGAATCTATGATAGAAGAATTTACAGAAAAGGTCATTATGTTGATGCAATTGCATTACAGCCGATTATCAGAAAAAGACCGCAAGCAATATGCTGCATTGGAATCGCTGAAATTAGGCAGAGGCGGAACTATTTTTATATATAATTGAAATGCAATGGCTACTGTATTTTTTTGTTTGCACTTCTGTTAAAAAGGAAAACCAACCGGTAAAAATCCGGCTAAAATTCAGCATAGGAACATCGGTTTTATATGCAAAAAACTCCCGATGTTGTTTTTTTATTTTCACCCTCAATAATTTTATCTTTACCCAATAAAAATCAGAACTTGAAGCGACACTTTGTAAAAGCCGGGGCACTGACCTTTGCCGTTTTTTTAATGCTGGTTACCCTGATTGTCATCGGTACGTTGATTACCATTGCTTTTTACCACCACAATTATATCAATAAGCAATTGGCCCGGCAGAACCTGCTATCCTATTCCCAATCTGTATTGACGGCGGCTTTAACGGACAGCACCCTAACCTTTCCGTGGGACGGGAAAAGCCTGAATCTAACCGAAGATGAAAACTATACCTTTAAAGTGACCAAAGAACCGTGGGGAGCCTATTTGATTTTTCATGTTCTGGGGAGTTATGGGAATTTCAACGTTGAAAACCGTGTACTTTGTGGCACCAAAGGATTTATGGATGATGCCGCTACTTTATACCTTACCGACAATAACAATGCCTTATCTATATCGGGAACTACCCAACTGGTGGGCGACTGTTACCTGCCCAAAGCCGGCATAAAAGCCTCCTACATGGAAGGCGATTATTACCGTGGCAAACAACTGGTTTATGGTGAAATCAAGGTAAGCAGCAATACGTTACCTACCTTGGATGAATCCTATCAGGAAACTATCCGCCGATTAATTGCTGGTAAGCTCAATCCTAAGGACAGTGTACTTGATTTTTCAAAAATCACATCTAACGAAATTTCCCATTCGTTCCGCCAAAAGACGTTGTATTTAATTTCGAAGGAACCGCTTTATTTAACCCGATGCAAGTTTGAAGGAAACATCCTGATTATTTGTTCGCAACCCATTACTGTTTTTGAGGATGCCACGCTATCCGATGTGATACTCGCTGCACCAAAAATCACTTTTAAAGAGGGTTGGACCGGAAGTATTCAAGCTTATGCGCAAGATACCCTGCTTATTGAAGAAAATGTCCATTTTACCTTCCCAAGTACGCTGGGCATTCAAAGTCCGAAAAACGTTGGCCTTTTGCAGATTAGCGAAAACTCCCGGATAGATGGCAATCTGTGGATGACCAAAAACCCGAAAGAAAAAGAGAATAAAAATATGGCCGTTTTCGAAAAAGGGATCCTGTTCCAAGGGATTGCCTATGTGGAGGGAAAATTCTCGTTGCGGGGAAAAATAAATGGCTCGCTGTATGTGGAGAAATTTTTATACAAAACCCCATCATCGTATTACGAAAACCATTTGTATAATGTCGAAATCAACATCCACAACCTGTTGCCCTATTTTTCATCGGCGGTACTGAACCCCCGCAGAGGTTGCCGGGCCATTAAAGTATTGGAACCATGAAAAAACTGCAAGCATCAACCCTGACCGAAGTGATTGTGGCCCTGGTGATTATTTCACTGGTTACCTCTATGTTTTTTGCCATCATCATCAAAGTAGGGAATTATCACCGGAACCGAAAATTGATTCTTATCAACCAAAAAATCCTTGAATGTATTCAGGAGGCCAAACAACAGGGATTTCTGGAAGATGAGACCCTTGAATACGAAGGATATTTTCTCCAAAAACGGGTGAAGCCGTTTAAAAACATAGCCGGGGTCTTTGAAATTGAGGTTGAAGCTTTTTCGCTGACCAATAAAAGGCTGGGTTCACACAAAGCCATTGTTGAATATGTAACAACGGAGGAAGAATGAGTAGAAAGTTTTCCCATCCGATTACTTCTTGGTGTTGCCTGAAAACAGAGGGTCTCCAAAGAAAAGTAAAGGCCTTTACGCTGATTGAGGTGACCGTGGTTTTAATCATTTCAGGTACGGTCATGACTTTGGCGATGTGGTCGTACAGCAATGTGATGAAATACCTGAGAACCTATAATGAACAGGAGGCTGCCAATCAGGAACTGGTGCTGTTTTTATCGCATTTTACTGCCGATTTGGAGAAGGCCGCTGTGGTAACCGAAAAAAGGGGTTCGCTACAGTTGGAATTTCCTGAAAGTGTGGTATCGTATGATTTTTATAGCGACCTTATCCTGCGGACTGAATACCAATACCCGGATACTTTTTTTCTGAAGACCCTCCTTTTTGACTACGAGCCCCTTTCCTTGCAAAAGGACTGGGTGGAGCAGGTATATCTGACCCTGGAACTTTCCGGTACAGAATACCCCATGGCCTTTTATAAAAACTATTCCCATCAACAATTATTTCAAGCCTATGAGTATTGACATCCATAAATTAAAAATGAAAGATGCTGCAGGAGAAAAGCCCAAAGGATTTTCATTGACCGAACTCCTTACCCGTGATTTCAGCCTCCGAAAGGGGTTACCCGATAAAAAGAAGCAATGGTTTTTCAGCGAACTGGCTTTACTGCTAAGTTCCGGGGTGGATATTAAAAATTCGCTTGACCTGATTGTGGAGGAACAAAAAAAGGGAAAAGAGGCCCTGTTTTTTACCCAAATCCGTGAAGCGGTATTTGCCGGCGATAGTTTATCGCAGGTAATAATTACCTCGAAAAAGTTCGATACTTACGATAACTTTGCCATCCGGATGGGCGAAGAGAGCGGCAACCTGCCCATGGTACTGCAACAGTTGGCCGATTATTACGAAAAGCGGATGAAGCTCCGCCGACAACTGATGAGTGCCCTTTCGTATCCTACCCTGGTGATGGGTGCGGCTTTGGCGGCCATCCTGTTTTTGATCAACTTTTTGGTCCCCATGTTCGAGGATGTGTTTAAACGGTTCAGTGGCGATTTGCCCGCCATTACCCGTAAAATTATTGACCTGTCGCATGCCCTATCAGACAATGTCTGGATGATTGTGCTGGTTATCGGCAGTGTGGTGTTGCTGTTATGGAGCTTGCGTAAACAGCCTTTGTACCGGCAAATACAAAGCAGTTTGGTTCTACGCATCCCTGTTATGGGCGATATTATCCGAAAAAATAATTTGGCCCGGTTTTGTCAGGCCCTGAGTATGTTAATCCGTTCCCGGGTGCCGCTGACCGAAGCCCTGCGGCTGGTAAAAGATATGGTAACCTTTTATCCCATTGAGACCTCGCTGCCGGTTATTATCTCAGACATTGAAAAGGGAAACAGCCTGAACCAGAGCTTAAAGCAATTTACCGTTTATGACCACCGGATGGTGTATCTGGTAAAAGTGAGCGAAGAGGTAAACCAACTGGACCATATTTTTGAAAAGCTGCAACAGCAATATGCCGCCGATGTGGAGCACCGGGTATCGGTACTGAGTAGCCTGCTGGAACCCCTGTTGATAATTGTGGTAGGGCTGCTGGTGGGCATTATCCTGATTGCCATGTACCTGCCCCTGTTCCAGATCAGTAATTCGTTTATGTAGGTGAGAAGTGGATGGGTACTTTATTCCTTTAGATAGCCCGGCTTGCGCTCTTAGTATGAAAACTTTTTTGCCACCTATTCACCCTCAATAAGCGTGATTTTAGGTTTATTGGGGGGCTTATTCTATATAGGGATTAAGAAAAAACATTTACCTTATCTTCACTTGCAAACTCAGAGAGGGCGTTCTTTTTCCAACAAAACTCACTTAAAAAGTGCATTATTTCTGGCAATTCCTTTTTCTTAAACAATCTTTAACCACAGAGAGTCAAAAAGTTAAAGCAAAGAACCGCAAAGTTTAAATGAAATTGTTCTTGGCAAGTTCCGCTAGCAACCTCTATTGTTTGCTTAAACCGCTTTTACTTACTCTCAGTATTCCGCATTTCTAAGCGATTCGGATGTTGTTAAGTATTGAATACTGCATATACAACAACAACTTGTTGCTCTATTTCAAATACAATAAGATAGGGAAAACGCTTTAATGGACAGTATCGCCAGTTGTGTTTTCTTACTTGGAAGATTTGTGGATTCTGTTCCAGAACTTTCACATATTCTTCTATCTCATCAAGAAACTCATCTCCAAGGCCGATGCGGCGCGATTCATACCAATTACGGGAATCAAACACATCATAGCCTGCTTCTTCTTTAAATATTACAGTATAACTCATGAACCGGCTTTTGCCCTATTCTTAACATCGGACCAGGAATATGACTTGGATTCACCATTTTTATGGCGCATAACTCTTTTTTCAACTTCTTCTTCCTGAGCAAGTGTTAATGCAATATCCTTTTCAACTAATGTTTGGATTTTTTTAAACATGTCATCAATACTCTTATCGTCAACACGATAAAGGAAATTATGGATATAATCTCTCTTTTCAACTGTATTCATAATCTTTTGCGTTTAATGCACAAATTTAACCAATAATACCCACTTATGGTTTGATTTAACGGATGATATTTTTCTAATTTGCTTTGCAGGTGATTCAAACTGATCTCCCTTATTCGAAAGGGAGATGCCGACAGGCAGAGGGATACAATTGAAACAATAAACAAAACTTTATCCCATTGAGCCTGCTTTTTTCCTCTCTGCATGAACCACTTTTTGCCACCAACCCACCAAATCACCAAGTTTCACTAAGAATTGCACTTTTAATGGAAATTTCTTTTCTTAAAACAATTTTTAACCGTAGAGGGACCACAAAGTTCAAACAGAAAATAGCAAAGTAACAGAACTATAACCGCTAAGTTAATTATAACTCTATCTGCTTATTCTTAAAAACCATTGCTCGAAAAACAAAAGAGACAGTTTTCGTAATAACTGCCTCTTTTGATTTCATTTCACGATAAAATGTTAATTACCCCAATTGGCATCTATTTTTCTAGTTGTGCCAATTTCAACTCCAATACTTTCAACGATACTGGTTATTTCTATTTCGGCACTTTGAGAACCTGTTTGTGAATTTCCCCAGAGATTTGCCTGACATTTTATTATATCCCCCTTCTTAACATCAAATGAAAAATCTTTTGTGAATTCATGCGTGTTTGCATCTGGATCAAATGTTCTATGATATTTATTTCCAATAATAAATTCAGCACCTGCTAAATATTGACAAAACACATGAATTACAATGGTATTATCGTTTGTGCAAACTATATCAGCATAAACCCGCCCTGTTGTAATATCTTGGTAAATATTTGTAAATTCATAATTTCCTGTTTGAGTATTACAAAGCTGATTTAATGTTATATTGCTTACTACATGAGTTCTGCTGTTAGTAATAGTAATGCCACTTGTTCTACTGTTACTGTATGCATTCGTGGAAATATTAACTTCCATAAAGTTATCTCCTTTCGAAACTAATTGAACCCATGTAGGTAATGTATAAGTCCACGCATCGTGCTTTAAATTATTTATACTAAAAATCATTTTTCCTCCCAAATAATGAATATTTGTATTTGAAAAATAGAAACGTGAATCATAATTTCCACTACCTTCCACAATAGTAAATGCCTTAGAATAATTGTATTCATACCCGCTCACCCTTTCAAACCCCTTTTTGGTCTCCCGGAAAATGCCTGTTAACCGGCCACCGGCATCGTACTCGTATTTGGTGGCAAAATTATCGTTGTTGATAATGGCTGTTACCTGCCCGGCATGATCGTAGGTATAGGTGGTAAGGGCCGATTCGAAGGGAGCCACCCTGAAATCGTCAATATAAATGTCCGCAGTGGTAGCATCGGCCCAAACGGTAAAGCTGGTGGCTGTGGCGGGTACATTAAAATCGAGGTAAAACAAACGCCAATCGCCATACTGCCCGATATAGGTTTCGTTGGTAAATGTGGTACCATCCACGGTGGCATGTAGGTTCAGGGAACCCGGGCTGTTTTTATGCACCCATACGGCCGCCCGGTAATCACACCCCCTGATAAGTTCAGCCTGGGCAGATTGTGCCCCGGTATAGCGGCAGCCAACCACTCCCGGAGTAATGTAGCCGTATTTATCACCCGTATGAGCCACAATGCCTGTAATCATTTGGGTTTCAGTAGCTAATTCGTCATAACTTACTTTTACCGGAATTTCAGCATGTGAAATTACTTCACCCTCAAACAGGTAATAAATACCGTTGGTAAAATGGACTTTCGAATATTCAAAACTAGTTGCCCCAAAACTGGTATAACTGGCATTGGCCGCCGATGCGGTGGTATAAATATGATCGGGGTCCTTTTTACTGGCGGCAAAATCCCCATTGATATCTTTTACCTCCAAAGGCGACGAATAATGGTTGTAGCGTACCACTTCCGAGGTCATTTTCCAACCATTGGTATTGTCCCCGGTTCCTGAATGATCAGTGTTTGCCCAACCCGCGAAATTGGTTTGTAATTTCTCTGGTGTGTCGTAACTGGTAAAATCGGCATAGGTGCCATCCGACTCCAAATCTCCTTGCCAGGCAAAGGTTTTGTGTTTACGCCAAAGAGTTCTATCATAGTAGGAAATTATTGGATTACCTAACTCACCTGTTTCTGGATCCATCATATAACCTAATACACTGGTTCCTTCTCCATCAGTTCCATCGTAAATTAAATTTGAAGTATTATTATCCCATTCCACGTAATTATTCCAATCGCCTTTCCAGGTCTGGATGGAAGCCGAAAGCGGTTTCCATTCTTCATCTATCTTTTTATAGCTGATGGAAGCGGCTTCTTGGGTAAGCATGTTTTTATTATAAATATTGTCAACCTTGGAACCCATACCAATATTTGCAAAGTCGTCAGAAGACGCCCCTGCATAATTAGTAATTGTATAAGCTGGAATTGTTATTGTTTTTAATTCTTCCCCATTATTTGAATGGTTTATTACTTCAATAGGATTACCAGTTAAAATGTCAAATTTTTGAAAATATTGATAATTTATTCCACTTTTATTTTTTACAGTTAAATATTTTAAGATATTCGGATGTTGAACTATAGAAGTAGAATTGAAATGCCAAATGCTTTTGGAAGTAGTTTTTCCATCAAACCATTCAATATATCTTTTTAAACTTTGAAAGCATTCGGAATTTTTACCAATAGTAGAATTTAATGGCAAATAAGCATCATTTGGGCTATATATAAACTCTGTTGACTCAATAACTTCTTCATTTTTGTTTTTAAGTATCTTATTTTCAATTCTTCCTATAGTCGAAAGGTAATCATCAATTACAGTGGTTCGCGAAAAAATTTTTCCTTCATGATTACCCGTTATTTCTGAGATTGGCAAATCGGTATTAGAGTAATTATCATTTAAATTAACATCCTTTAAATCTGTAATAGTTAATATATCACCATGTTTATATTCTAATTCATTTTTATTCTCCGTGGACTGAGGTACTTTAAATGTATATTCTATTGTTTTAATTTTTTCTCCATTTAAATTGGTTTCATTTTCTACAACCGATTTATATATAACTTGGGGGCCTGGTTGAAAATTTAAATATGGAATAAAAAAATTATTAGCCCGACCAGGAGCATATGAAGTCACTCCTCCATAATATTCATATGTTTTACTTAATCCAGAATTATTTTCAAAAAGATTAATTTTGGTTGTTCTAACTCCTCCACCTTTAATTGAAGAATTGCTTGTTTCAATTTTAAGGCTATAACTATTAATATTAATGATATCATAACGATCCCATGTAGAGCCCCAATAATCTCCTGATTGCTTATCTGCGTTATAGGAAAAACTGAATGTAATTGTTCTTTCTGTTTTATTTAAGGTTTCTGGTGATAAATCATAATAAAAATTTTTAAATTCATACGTAGGATCTTCATCACACACCCAAGTACCCCACATGTTTTTAACATAATGATGCTTATCCATTTTAAATACCCCTTTAACTTCAAATGAAATGGCATTATCAAAAATTTCATCAATACTATAACAATCAGGTATCTTAATTGCAAATTTTGCTTCATATAGATTATTAGTTAAACTTGGAATTTTATAACCTGAAAAATAGTAATTTAATTCATTTACTGAAGTTTCTTTTGAATAGGTGTTAGGTTCATAATATATCTCCATTTTAGAACCTATAGGAGATAAAACTTCTTTTAAACTCCAATTTTCAGGGTTTATTGCATCAAAACCCCAATCATCTTTACGGTCTAAATCAAAGTCAGAGATATTATTTTGGCTGTAATTAAATAAAAATGGTGGAAGTACAGATTGGCCTCCAATTCCTTTAATATTTATTGATTTAAGTGTTAATTTACCGCCATTTGATGCGTCTGAATTTGGAGTTGAAGGACATAAACTATAATCATAATTAAATTCAACAATCTTTAAAGCCTTATTTACCATCTGTGAAGAAACATCGTTGATGTCAATAATTGAGTTATAATACATTGAGGAGCCAATAATGCGATTAGGTTCTTCTTTACATACAGAAAAAGGGAATTCATCGCTACCAGTAATATCAACGATATGATCCTTGTAATCGATATCATAATATCCTTGCTTATTAATAAAACCAAAAGTAATTTTATCTTCACTATCTAATGTTCCAATATTTATAGGTTCATAATTTTCATCTGAGGATTTATCTATTGTTGTTGGTTTTTTTAATAAAATTATTTTGTCTAATTTTAGTACCTGCGTTTTATTTGAGATGTTATATCTTAAAGTAATCCTTCTTTCGTCCTGATCTAATGAAGACATCAATGTCCAACAATATTGATTATTAGATTCAATGCATTCATTAAATTCCTCACAACTACAAAGGTTCATTTGGGTTATTATTTTAGTATTGTCATCACAATTGGTATAATTACATAAATGTTTGTCTCTTAAAATAAAACTATCCCCTCCTGTTATTACGGAATATTCATTACTTTTTATTTTACTTTTACCGTCTAATCTACCCGATTTTATAAAATAAGCTTTATGAGTCTTTGTTTCAACATAATCTAAATAATAAATTTGTTTGAAGCCATTATTAAAGAATTCTTCAGCCTTTTCATTAAAAGGTAATTGCCAGAAATAAGAATCAGCCCATTTCCCATAATTGAAATTTACCCAATATCCAAAATCATAATCATCAACTTGTCCGTTTTCATTTGAATCAATATAATCAGGCCCTGTAATTGCAGTTAATAACCATGAATAAGCATATTTATTTCTATTTTCAAAAATAAAAATATCGTTTTCATCCAAACCACCTTCTTTAATCAGATAACTTTCAAACTGGTAAACTGGAATTGAATAATGATAAGTTTTTCCATCAGAATCAGTAATCATAAATCCGCCAATACCATTCGGGTCAAAAAAGGTATTATCAAATGAACCATTAGAATCATTTTTCCTTCGCTCCTCGAATATGTCTTTTTCTTCAATAAATCCTTTTGATTTTGCTATATCATTTCTAATATCAGTATTAGTAAACCATTCAACCACTTTACCGGTTATTTTTCTTTTTTTAGTTTCATTATAGGTCTCATTAAAATAGTTCAACTGACCACCATCAAACAAATAATCACCCCAAATTGGATCAGGATTATCTCCTAAATACTCTGTTTTACTATTTTCTGTGAGTAAATATGAAGACAATTCATTAGTAAAATAAAAATAAATATCCTTGTAATTTTTATTTAATTGATTCAGACTAGTTGCAAAATTGTGATAATATACATCATATTTGTCTTTTTCCAATTCTTGGGATTCTCCAAGTAAAATACCATCAGTATAAAATTTTGGTGATATTGATCCATTTAAACCCTGCGCCGAAACACTGTATGAATCATATGCCGGTGTTACAATATTGTTTTTTGAGTTCGAATAATAATTATTATACTCATCTATTCCTAAATAATACATTTCATAATTTTCAGTTTTTGAATCCATTAAAAAATCAGGATCTTGCCAACCCGGATAATTAACCTCATCTTCATTTTTATAGGAGTTAGGAGCATAAAGAACCCCATTTACTGTTTTTTCAGTAATATTATTGTAGTTAAATGACGTTTTATTATGGCCAAATGTAATATCAACCCATGGTGTTGGTATAGTATATGCCCATGAAGATAATACATTATAAAGAATTTTATCATCTTTTGAACTTGAACTAAAAAACGATTGCCCCTGCACTGAAACACCAACGCTACTTTTCTCTGATGTTAACGAAAAATCTAAACTTAACATTGACTGCGAATTTGATATACTAGCATTAATATCGCCATCGGTATTGATACTTATCATAGCTTTACCGAACCTTTTATCACCAATCCCAGAGGAAAGCGATGCAGAACCAGTATTTATATCAAAACCACCATAAACAGATAATGGACTGTTATTTCCAACTCCAAATTGTACACTACCACCAAATCCTCTATTAGATCCCCATTGATAATGAACCCCTAAATTTGTAATTCCCGTTTTTGAAAATGGTGCTGATAAATCAATAAAGGAATTCGATATTGTTGCAATATTTGATTTTGAAACTGATTCAATTATATTTAAGTTTTTATAATCGTCAGCTTGTCCATTAATATTTCTGTTAATTGCTCCTACATTAAGTGACCAACCTAATCCCACCCATGAAGCTTCTTGATCGATAGTAATTCCTGAATGATAGGATATTGATAATGGGTAACCTCCACTCGGACCTGGTATGTTAATAATTGGAATATTATAGGTAAAATCACCCGTAAATAAATTCACCATATCTGTGGCATCTACCGGTTCAAAGGCCATGGCCTCAGGAGCATTAGGGCCAGTATTTTGGCCATGTGTGTAATTTAGCATTAAAAACGCTAAAATCAATGTTAGTATTTTTAATTCCATATGAATGATTTTATTTAAAAAAGTCTCTATCATAGTAAATTTTATAAGTACCCTATTATATTTATTCACTAGAAATATTTTGTTTTGGAAAAAGAATAGTAAATCCAAAGTTCATGTTAAAAAAAAGGTGTTTTTTCAAAGTCTCGGAATCATCAAAATAATAAGTTGACTTAGTTGAATGCACTGTAAGTAATGTATTTAGTCCTAAATATTTATTAAGCATAATAATTAAACCAACCCCAGCATTGATTTCTAAATATTTATTCTTTATTTCATAATCCCCCAATGTTCCATCATAATCATTATATTTCCTTTTAGAATAAATAGAAAATTCTGAACCGATATTCAAATAAGGATATAAAAATTTATTCAGTTCATAATAATAACTGATATTTGGTGCCAAACCATAAGTTATTGATTTGTTTGTTGGATATAATAAGCTTGACTCCAAATTTTTTGAACTATTATATTTAATGGAGGGATTAACATTAATTGAAAAATTATCAAATAGAAAATAACCCAAAATTGGTTCAAAGTCACATTCAAAATTTGAGATATTATCCTTAAGCTCATACTTAACATTAGATAAACCTCCGGAAATAAATGAACCTTTTCCAATTTGGGAGTAACCTTGTAATTCAATGAATAACAACACAATAAAAATTATTTTTTTCATTTATTTAGGTATTAAGTTTACGTATTTTAATTTATTCATCTCTCTATTTAATATAACAAACCTTGTTTCCCCGGTACGCAGGCCAAATTCATCTAGATAAAAGGTCAGGTATTCGGTTTTTGTTTTTTCGCGGGTAAAGGCAAACAATATATCGGTGCTGGGGGCCATGCCATACATGCGGGGATAGATAAAATCGAGCAGGGGCAGGGTATCCTGTTCAGCAGTGGTAAGGGTTACGGTTTGGCCCATGCCAAAGGCAAACTGGCTTACCATCTGGCTAAACCGTTGGCGGTCGGCGGCGTTGCTCAATATCTCTTTTCCGCCCTGTGAGATGCTTAACACAAAGTAATGCTGCTGGCTGTAGCGGCTCAAAATTTCTTTCTCTTTTTCGGGGGTTAAGGTGTCAACGGCTTGCATCTCCTGCCAGGCCAATAACTGGTAAGGCTTGTAGGTAAGCTTTAACCGGGTGCCGTTTATCTCTTTTTCCTGCACCAGCCCGTTTTTGGGGTTGTTTACGTACGCCATCAGCTCCTCTTTGGTAAAGGAACGGTGGCAGGCGGTAAGGGCGGCCAGGAGGATTAGTATGGGTATGAGTCTTTTGTTTTTCATTGTGTCATTGTCATCCCGCACCTGATGCGGGATCTTTTTGTTATTAACCTCGTCTTTTTCATTTAACAGTTCCCGGGTCTCCGCTTCGCTGCGCCCGGGATGACACCACTCTGTGGTTGTCATTCCTGCGAAAGCAGGAATCTGTTTTAATTTACTTCTGCTGTTACCCGAAGGGCTTCCCGCGTTCGCGGGAATGACAAGCCCGGGATGACAGTTCGCTGTAGTGTCCTTATAAGTCATTGTACAAGTCGTTCCATTCGCTATTCATGTTTTCAATCAGTTCTATTTTCCAGTCTCTTTTCCATTTTTTTAGTTGTTTTTCGCGGTGAATGGCTTGGTTAATATCGGTAAAGTGTTCAAAGTAAACCAGTTTGTTTACATTGTACCGCGAGGTGAACCCTTTTACCAATTTTTCTTTATGCTCATACATCCTGCGTTTTACATTGTTTGTTACTCCGGTGTACAGTACCGTGTTGTTTTTGTTGGTGGCTATGTACACGTAGTAGTTTTTCATAGTGTCATTCCTGCTTTCATTCCTTTTTTATTTTAAACCCAACGGGTTTGCGGTTTTGGGTGTTCTCCTGTTTTTCCATCAATTCATCTAAATAAGTAAATACCAGTTCAATATTTTTATCCTGATGAGTCAATTTGTTTTTAATCGCCTCAATATCGAGTTTTAACGAAAGGGTATCGGTAAGCAACTGCCTCATAGCCACAAACACTTCAATTATTTTTATGCTAACCTGTGTTGCCCGTCCGCTTTTTAATACATTGGCCAACTGCAATACCCCATGTTCGGTAAATGCGTATGGTAAAGTTCCTCCAAGATGTTGCTTTGAAGGTATCGCATTTTGCGATACCATAACATCCACCTCCAGTTGGGTGAGTTGAAACATAAAATGAGTGGGAAACTTTTCCAAATTCCTTTTAACCTGTTCACGCAACCGGATGGCCTTAACATCGAACAATTCAGCCAAATCGCGGGCGAGCATAACTTTCTCGCCCCTCAATAACCAAATTTTCTGGCTGATGGTTTCGTTAGGTATTACCAGGTTGTATGTTATGTGTTCTTTCATTGCTGCCGTTCCTGCGCAAGCAGGAATCTGTTTGTTATTAACCTCGTTTTTTTGTCAAGAGTTCCCGGGTCAAGCCCGGGATGACAGAGTTCCCGCATCTTCGCTTCGCTCCGTGCGGGATGACAGCACTCTGTGGTTGTCATTCCTGCGCAAGCACGGTTCCCGCGTTTGCGGGAATGACAGTTCGCTGTAGTATCATTTGTGCTCATTCGCATATTGCTTATTCAGCCCCTCGATGATGGCGGGGGTAATGTCGCGGCTTTCGGTGGCGTAGGCAATGTTGCCGCTGCCGTTGGCACCCAGTATAAAGGTGTAGCCTTTGCTTTTGCCGTACTCTTTAATGTAATCGTTAATGGCGTTTACCACGTTCTGGGTCAGGGCGCGGTCTTCGTCCTGCATTTTAAGCTTAATGGCCTCGTGGTACTGGTTAATTTGCTGCTGTTTGTTGCGCAACAGCTCCTCTTTCAGCTCCCGCTCTTTTTTGGTTAGGCTGTTGTGCTCCTTTTCGTAGGCTTTTAGCTCGTTTTGCCACTGGGCTACCAGGGTATCGGCGTTGGCCTGCCACTGGGCGGCTTTTTTCTCGTACTCCGCCCGGGCATCTTTCATGCCCTGGTACTCCTGCATCAGCTTGCCAATATCTACATATACCGTGTTTTCTTTTTTTAATAACTGGTATGCTCCTAATCCTAAAAAGGTTACAATTAAAATGATGTTAATTATGGTCTGTTTTTGCATTGGTTTTTATTATTTGTTTTTACTTTTTTAATTTTAATATCTATTCCTTCTTTTTACATACCACACGAAAGATTCGTGCGGCAGCGGGGGCGCCTTGATGTCATTTACTATATTCTATTTCCTTTAGATGCTCTAAAGCTCTGCTGGCATTTGGTTTCCCCTTTGATTGCTGCATAAATGCATCAACAACCTGATTTAAAGTATTTAAGTCTCCTTTTTTCTTTAAAAGTACAGTTAGATATTTAAATCTGCCTATTTCCGTAGTTCCCGCAAAATCCTCATTTAGCCAACAGTTTATTAAACCTTCATCGGACAAACGCTTATTTATTTCAGGCACTATAATACTTTGAACAGTCTCTATTACATTTGAAGCAATGCCGCTCAAGTTATCCGATATATTGACTTTCCACCAATAATCAGGGCTACCTGGCATAAAGCTCCCAACCCTTGATTGCCAATGACACTGTTCAACTTCTGGTTTTACTGAATCATTATACCCAAATTGTCCTAAAACACTGGAATATACCCCAAAATTGGCCGTAAATAAAACTACTTCTTTTGTGCTTTCTCTACTTTTTTGAAAGTTTACAATTCCATAATTTTCACCTAACTCTAAGTAGAAATTATTACCTTTTTTATTAAACCCCATTTGTTTCAACAATGGGGTTAATGTTTTAATAAGCTCTTTAAATATGTCCATTATATTTACCAATTTGCAGGTTTTCTCACTAATTGTACTGGATACCCATTTGCATCAAGCCAAGCATCTTTTAATCTTTGTAACGGGAGATAACGAGAGCCTCCTACTTTAGTTTCTATACCACCCAAATTTACGCCGTTATGCCACACATCAAGATCCATATAACGCTTACCAAATGGAGTCCACTTGTAAACTTCTGTATTAACTGTTCGTCCTTCTGCTCTTAATGCTGTGGCTAACTCATCTCTAAACAAATTCCCTGCCGTTCTATTTGCCTGAATTAGAGATTGTGTCCCCTCTGTAGCGGCTGTACTACTAGCTACTCCCAAATACATATTTCCTGATGGCACAGTTACATTTCGCCTAACTATATAACTACTAGTTGTAATCGTAGGTATACCTTCTTGCGCAGTGTAATTATTATGAAAAACGGTACAGCTATGATGTAATTGGTCGTAACTTATTGATTTTGCCGATGCAGGTATGACTGTTAAAACCATACAAGTGAGTATTAAAATAATGACGAACACTACTTCAATACTTTTCTTAATGAGTTTTAATACATCTTTCATTTTAATACAGTTTCTATTATATTTATATTTTAATCATTAAAATCAATACTATCTTTTGGCGGGGCTTCGATAGACTCTCCCATTTCTGTGAGAGCTTCCCGAGCCAATACTCTAACTTGTTCCCATGATTCATGAGTTTCAAATGCAGAATCTGTTGATCTTTCTTCAATGGATAAATTCAATTCTAACAATACATAACAATACAATATTTTATTAACCGCTTTATAAGAGAGTTTATTTTTCTCCATAAGCTGTGGAACAAGATAAAATGCATTTATAAATTCTGAAACAACATCATCTTTTATGTCAGCGTAGTCCGGAAGAAAGCTTACCTGTTCCTCATAAGAAATCCCTAAGAGCTTTAAACTATTTACTAAGAGTTTGTATTGATTAATCATATCATATATTATTATATTATTAGTTACCAGCAGGAAATCTAAATGTACTTGAACCATTTGAAACTTTCCAATATGGATTTCCTTCAAAATGTCTTACTGAACCAGGATGATATTGTATTAATTTTCCTGTGGGCTGACCACTAGCGTTTACTTGTCTATAAACCCAACCTTTATCAGCACCTCTTGTTTTAGTCATCACACTGTTAACCCAACCTTCGGATTCACTTAACACTCCTCGAACTTGAGCATATGATTTTCCATTAACAAGAGAAGGATTGAGCATTACATCATCAACACTTTCAAGAGCTGTTCCTACCTGCCTCAAAGCAGTGGTACCCGTATTAGCGGCTACTTCAGCTGCCGTAAAAGTCATTTTAGCTAATCCATAGCCTAATAGTAAAAGGTCAACATCAATATTGCAATTATCAATATTTCCAGTACTTTTAGCAAACCAATTTGATGTCTTATAATTTGTTCCATCAACCATAAACTCGTCCCAACCTAATTTTTGGGAAACAAAAGCATCTAATGTTCCTAGCCCTCCTTTATTAATACCTGGTATCCATCTATCTAAAGCTTGAAAACCGCCATCATAACCATCATATCCATAACCCATGAATTTGAATTGATCACCAAACCATTGAAATACAGCATTTGAGCCATCAGCAATATCATGATAATTTCCGTTTGCGTCAATTATTCTCGTTAATGTTTTCCTCCCATCCGGGTCCACTCCACTCACCGGGTTGTTACCCATACCCACATAGGGGCTCCAGAATTGCCCGGCAGGGTCTTTAGTTAACCATCTACCTATTCTTGCATCATACAACCTTGCCTCAAATTGGTTATACCCTGTCTCCTGGTCTTTTTCGGCAAACTGCCCCTGGTAGCCAAAGCGGTAGGCATTAGTGCTGCGGTAGGTACGGCCGGGTAGCTCCATGCCAAAGGGGAAGTAGTCGGTGGCGGTTAATAGCTGGGTGGTACCGTCGGAGGCATTTTTGCCCACGGTGGCCCGCACGTTGCCCAAATGGTCAGTTAGCTCGTAGGTGTAAGCGGTAATGGCGCCGGTGGCGTTGCAGGTGGCCATGCCCAGGCGGCCGCTGCCATACACGGGTACCTCGGTGCGTTGTAAAGCGGCTGTGTTTTCGCGGGTGTAGGTGGTTATCATGTTGCCGCTTACATCGCGCACGTACCAGGTGGTGGTGTTAGTGTTATAGTCGGTTTTCTTTACCCTAAAGCCACGGTCGTCGTATTCATAAGTAGCCAGCTCGGTACCGGCGGCAAAACTAATGTTGTTGTAAATGGTTTTTGTTTTGCCATATACATCGTAGGTAAAGTAGTGGCCGTCCTGCTTGTTCGCGGTCATCTGCCCAATATGGTTGTATAGGTAATTGGTATGGCCTTGTGCTTTCAGGTCAGTGGTACCCTCTAAAGTATAAACGCTGTTATCAATGATGTATTCCAACTGGTTTAACCCGGAATAATAGGTATAGGTAAAGGCATCTATCACCTCGCCATTGGCCCCTTTGCGGCTCAGGCTTTTAATGTTGCCGTTGGCATCGTAAACAATGTTTGAACCGGCAGTTGGGCCATATACAGAATATGAGCTACCTGAACCAAAGGCATCCACAGAGGCATTAAACAAACTATAATTGGCACGGGCCAGATAATTGCGCTCGTCGTAATAATAACTGTAAGCGTTCTGTAAATACCCGGGTTTGGTGTTGTCGAGTTCGCTGCTGTTGCGCCAGCGCTGGTTGGCAATGTTGCCGTCGTAGTTGTTGGTAAGGGCCTTGCTGGCAATGTTGGTCCCCGTTCGGGTGTAGTCGCCGCTATAATAGTCGAGGGTCATCCCAAACACATCGGTTCCCATCTCTGCATTTTTTCCGGTAAAGCCATCTTTTCCGGGATCGTTCGCACCGGGGTTCGGGTAGTTGATGCTCTTGAGCCACCCCTGGATGGTATAAACATAGTCGGTCCCTTGCAGGTTGTCGGCCAGTTCCACCCGTTTGAGCGGACCGTGGGGGTAATAATAGTACCGGGCCTGCAACTGTTTTTCGTCCTTCTTGCTTTGGGTATAAACCGCCTCCAACCGGTCGTTCAGGTCGTATTGGTAATAGTGGGTAAATTCGTAATCGCGGGCATATTGGTTTTCACCCTCCAAACCGGGTAACAGGCGTTCAATACCGGAACTGTAGGTAACCTCCGTAACATTACCGTTGTAATCGTAGGTGTAATCGAGGTAAGCCAGGTCGTCGGCATCTTCAATACCGTTGGTGGCTACCAGGTCGTTGGTAAGGCCGTCGTTATCCACATCCATACCTTTAATTTCCTGTATTACCCATTCCACCAGCCCGTCGTAGGTATAGCTGTACCAGGTGGCAGTATTGTTGTTCCAGGTTTTAGCTACTTTCCCCCTTAAAAACTTAGGGTTGCCCGGCCCGTTGGGGTCGGCTTTGTCATAAAGGGTAAAGGTTTGGTCGAGATAAGTTGATGCAGGAATGATGTTGGTATTCGGTTCCATCCCATATTCTCCAGCAGCATATACCTTTTCGATATATTCTGTCAAAGATTGTCCTCCGACAAAGCCGGATTGCAAAAAATAGGTTGTAGCAGTCTGGCTGTCATCAAATTCTCCAACTTCCACAATCCTTCCGTGTTTGTCGTAGTTGGTATAGGAGAACTTGTTATCGTTGCGCTGCTGTTCGTTTTGCGAGAAACGGATGTTACCATCGCGGCGGTAGATGTATTCGGTAAGCCCTTCGTCCTGCGAATAGGAGCTGAGCAGCCACCCCAGGGTGTTGTAGGTGTTACGGCTTACCCGGTCATTTAGTTGCTGGGTCAGGTCGGCACCGGCGTAAACCGAAAGTTCTTCCACATCTTTAGGCGACAGGCTTTTTGTCAACCGTCCGGCTTCGTCGTAGGCATTGAAACTATAGTATTTGTAGCCTGTGGTTACATCAAACTCAACCTCCGTGGGCGAGGTGGTAAAGATGCGGTAAAAACCAGGTACCAGTGTAATTGCCTGCGAGGTTCCGCTGGTTACGGGTTCATCTTCAATTAAATCAATTACTTCGTGATAAAAGGCGGTTGCTTTTTGAACCAGGTAGGAGTCTCTGTTTTTCGGTAAATGGATATCGATATAATTACCATCGGGATCCAACAAAGAGTTTATTTTATAGGTAACCGTAATGTCTTCCGCCCCGCTGTTACCGCTCATACAGGTAGCAATTACCTGTCCCTGGGCATCGGTATAGGTCACCGATTCTTTGCCCAACACATCGCGCGACACGGTTTTGGTCATCCCCAGAAACTCATTTCCTGAGTAAGCATCGGCCGTCTGTAAGGTAAGGGTGGTAAGGTTTACTCCCTTGGTTTTAGAAAGTTCTAACTCCAATAATTCATCGTGGGAGGCATTCACGGTAAAACCGGTGGTGTATTGTTCAAATGTAGCATCACCGGCCATATAGCTTTTGCGCACGGCACCGGGGATGGTGGTACTGTATTCCACCCGTGAGTAGGGGGTTTCATCGTGGGGCACGAAAGGTTCTTTGGTATTGGTGTTGCTGTAATAACTGAGTACCAAATCATCAGGCAAAGGCTGCCAGGTGGTAATCCCCTGTTGATAATCATAATCAGTTAATGGAGAGGCAAATCCGGATACTTCATCCAATGTTTGTTCCGCAACGGGGATGGGCATGGTGGAAGCTTCGGGGCGTCCAAAGGCATCGTACAGGGTCTGGCTTACAATGAGCCCCTCCTGGCTCATGTTCCGGGCTACCGATTGTACCGATTTGCCCAGATTATCAGAATAAGTGATAGATTGTCCCAGCACCCGACCGTTTTCGCCATAAGCAGTCGTCTGTACAAAATTACGATCATAAGTAGCTGTACTCCATGCCTGCACCGCTTTTTGTTCTACATTGAATTGCTGCATTACAATATCGCCGTATTTAAAAGTAAGGGTGCCGGTTCGCGGGTTAACATCGCGGTTGGTGGCATAATCGAGGTAGAGTTTGTTTTCAGTGGCCGATTTAACATATTTATACAACCAGTTTTCCCCGGAGGGATCGGTAATCTCCACCTGGTAATCGTTGGCAATATCGGTATTGATAGCAAATGCTAAGCTATTTGATGGCGGGCTGAGGCTGATGTCCACATCCGGTTCGCCGGTTTCAGTGGTGGCAAACTCCGATTCAACAAACGAGGCCGCAAAGGTTTTGGTGTTTTGTCTGAAAAACAGTTCCTTATCCCCGGTGGTTCCAGCGGTAAATTTAAGGTATCCTCCCCGTAGCGGGTTTTGGTTCACACTGGCTGGATAAGACATGGTGATAACATCGTTCCCGGTACCACTGGTCTTGTTAACGGTAATCCAATCGGGTTTGTACAGTAACTGCCAATTGGTGTTACAAGTCATCTGAATACTGTTTTGATTGGCTTCACCTCCCAGCATAAAGGGATCGGATATGGTTCCCTGGTTCGATAAGCCGGAGACCCCGATAGTAAATGAAAGAGGAACAACCGTAGCTGTAACGTGGGATCTTACACTTAAGCAATAACTATCGGAGGCTTCCATCTCATACACTGTAGTATTTGTAATGGTTGGGGAATAACTTCCGCCAGTAGCCAGAATTGTGCTACTACCATCAAGATACCAACGTACTTCATCTTCAGGGTTATATAAAGGTACAATGGTCACGCTCCCGGCATCCACCCTCGACACATCGGTTGCTGAAGGGGGGGTAGGTAAATCCCTTCCGGTAAATGAAACTGCTTTCGAGGCTGTGCAGGTTTCAATGGTAGCAATAACCTGAACGGTATTCGCCCCGGCTGGGATACCGCTGTAAGCTATAGTGGTCCCCGATTTTGAATTTCCTCCGTTCAATGTCCAATTTAAAGTACTCCCTGCAGTAACATTACTGGCCGTAAAAGAAATGGATTCCCTTCCACAGGCGTAGGCTTTATCAGGAGTGATAACAGGGGTATTGGGCTGAGTTTTTATTGTTGCCGTGACATTGGACGAAGAACCTGTACACCCGTCTTTGGTAGCTTTTACCGAGTAGGTTTTAGTTGCGGTTAACGAGGGTGTGGTGTAGCTTTCACCGGTACCCACCTGCGTGGCACCGTCGTACCAAACAAGGCTCGACCCTGTAATGGTAGAACCGGAGGTGAGGGTCAGGGTTCCTGCGCCGCACCGTTCGTCATCCACGGTGAGCGGCTGTGGCAAGGGTTTAACCGTAATATTTGAAGTTACAGGTGAAGATGCCGTGCAACCATTTGCATCGGTATAATTTACCGTAACAGCCTTGCTACCTTCTGTATCCCATGTAATTGTTGCTGTATTGCTGGTCGGTGTCCCACCCAAGGTCACCGTTCCCCCAGCCGGGATTACCCAGACATAACTGCTTTTGCTTGCCTGTGTGGTATAGACATTCCCGGTGGAGTTGTTACAAACTGAAGTTGCCTGTGCGGTAAATGTAGGTATGGGCAGGGCGTTGACGGTTACATTCGAGGTAGCCGGGGCGGCTGCGGTACAACCGTTGGCATCGGTATAGTTTACCGTCAGGGCTTTGCTGCCCGATGAGCCCCAGGTGATGGTGGCGGTGTTGCTGGTGGTGGTCCCTCCCGAGGTCACCGTTCCGCCTGCCGGGATGACCCAGACATAGCTGCTTTTGCTTGTCTGTGTGGTATAAACATTCCCGGTGGAGTTGTTACACACTGAAGTTGCCTGTGCGGTAAATGTAGGTATGGGCAGGGCGTTGACGGTTACATTCGAGGTAGCCGGGGCGGCTGCGGTACAACCGTTGGCATCGGTATAGTTTACCGTCAGGGCTTTGCTGCCCGATGAGCCCCAGGTGATGGTGGCGGTGTTGCTGGTGGTGGTCCCTCCCGAGGTCACCGTTCCGCCTGCCGGAATTACCCAGACATAGCTGCTTTTGCTGGCCTGTGTGGTATAAACATTCCCTGTGGAGTTGTTACAAACTGAAGTTGCCTGAGCGGTAAAGGTAGGCGTGGGAAGGGCGTTTACGGTTACATTCGAGGTAGCCGGGGCGGCTGCGGTACACCCGTTGGCATCGGTATATTTTACCGTCAATGCCTTACTTCCAGCCGTAGTCCAGGTAACGGTGGCCGTATTGCTGGTCGATGTCCCTCCCGAGGTCACCGTTCCGCCTGCCGGGATGACCCAGACATAACTGCTTTTGCTGGCCTGTGTGGTATAAACATTCCCTGTGGAGTTGTTACACACGCTGGTGGCCTGTGCGGTAAAGGTAGGCGTGGGTAGTGCGTTGACGGTTACATTCGAGGTGGCTGGGGTTGCTGCCGTACACCCGTTGGCATCGGTATATTTTACCGTCAATGCCTTACTTCCAGCCGTAGTCCAGGTAACGGTGGCCGCATTGCTGGTCGATGTCCCTCCCGAGGTCACCGTTCCGCCTGCCGGGATGACCCAGACATAACTGCTTTTGCTGGCCTGTGTGGTATAAACATTCCCGGTGGAGTTGTTACACACGCTGGTGGCCTGTGCCGTAAAGGTCGGCGTGGGAAGGGCGTTTACTGTGATGTTCCTTGTCGCCGAAGAAGCACAAAGGTTAGCATCAGTCACTGTAACCGTGTAAGCAGTGGTAGTAGTTGGTGAAAAGACTGCGGAACTGGTACTTTGCCCTGTACTCCATAAGTAGGTAGCCCCCCCTGAGGCAGTCAGGGTCAGTGAGGCCCCGGAGCAGGTGGTACCGTCGTTGTTGGTTAACCCTGATGTTTCCGAAACTGCAATAGATGCTGAGGGCAGGGCATTAACAGTTATCACCACATTATCGGATTTGGAACAGCCGTTGGCATCGGTCACTGTCACCGTATAGGTGGTTGTAGCCGTGGGGCTGGCCGTGGGCGAAGCTGCCGTTGTTGAGCTCAGCCCTGTTGCCGGCGACCAGAGGTAGCTTGTTCCCCCGGTCCCTGTCAATGTTTTGCTGCTGCCGGAACAAACACTCTGGTCTGCTCCTGCATTGGCGTTTGGAAGAGCGTTAACTGTTGCGGTTGCCACATCGGCACTGCTGCTATAGCATCCATTCAAATAGGATTTGACATTATAACTTTGAGTAGTTGAAATCAAATCGTCATAAGAGGTGCCATCGGCTAAAAAGGTAGTTCCATTGTACCATTTAATGGTTGCCCCGCTGGTAGCACAGGTAGCAGACAAAGAAACTGTACCGGAACTGCATCGTGCTACATCAGTGGCCACTGGATTAGCGGGAACGACCCGGATGTCGGCCAAAGAAGAACCATTGGTCAAACTTTGACAACCATCTTTTTCAGAAATCAGGGTATAAGTTTTGTCTGCACTTAAGCTGGGTGTCGTATATGTGGTACCTGTGTTTTTCAAAGTGGCTCCATCGTACCATTGAATGGCAGCCCCACTGGTGGCACAAGTTGCCGTAAGAGACAATGTTCCTGTTCCGCACCGCCAATTTCCGGAAGAAACAGGAGCTTCAGGAAGAGGTTTCACCGTAGCTGTAACATTGGTTGCACTACTGTAACATCCCGAGAGTAGTGATTTTACAGAGTATGTTGTGGTTGAAGAAACACTTGGAGTATATGTAGCTCCTGTAGCTACCTGTGTACTCCCCTGATACCAAACGATACTAGCCCCGGAGGTTGTGGTGGTTGCGGATAATGGAACAAGTCCTGTACCACAGATAGCATCTCCAACCGTAGTCGGGGTATTTGGAACCGTTTTGATTGTGGCTGTAACGTTCACATCTGCACTGTAACACCCGTCAAGATAAGCTTTTGAAATATAACTTTTCGTTGATGCTAGATTAGAGGTTGTATAACTATTTCCTGATGTTAGGTAAGTGATACCATCATACCACTGAATGGTAGCCCCGGATGTAGTTGTTGAGGCACTCAGAGATACCGTTCCTGTGCCGCAATTTTCCCCTGAAACCCCAACAGGATTTGCAGGTACGGTTTTGACCGTAGCTGTAACATCACGGGCAGTGCTGTAACAACTATTCAAATGAGCTTTTACTGTATATGTTTTTGTGGCCGTGACATTGGGGGCATATGTATTTCCTGTCTGCAGCAACGTGGTCCCATCGTACCATTTGACTTCGGAACCAGCAGTTACTGGTGTTGCAGAAAGGGAAATGCTGCCTGAACCACATCTGGAAGCCCCGGTGGCATTAGGAACCGTAGGAATCGTCCTGATTTCTGCTGTAACGGCATCTGCTAAGCTGTAGCACCCGTTCAGATACGATTTCACATTATAGGATTTGGTGGCTGTCAACAGATCCCCATAGGAGGTGCCGTCTGCCAGATAGGTGCTGCCATCGTACCATTTAATGGTTGCCCCGCTGGTAGAGCAGGTGGCTGTTAGGGTAACAGCACCACCATCGCACCTGAATATATCGTTTGCCACGGGTGCATTTGGTATGGGATTGATAGTCCCGGTGGCCGTTCGGTCGCTGCTGTAACATCCATTGAGGTGCGATTTTACTGTATATGTTTTTGTAGATGACAGGGTCGGGGCGTAACTGGTACCTGTTGTTAAGTAAGTGGCGCCATCGTACCACTGGATATCTGCTCCAGATGTTGTCGTGCTGGCAGCAAGCGTCAAGGTTCCTGCCCCACATCGCGAAGTACTACTTGTTGATGGGTTGGCTGGTACCGTCTTGACATATCCCGTAACATTGTCTGCCGCAGAATAACAACCATTCAGATATGATTTTACGGTATAGGTGCAAGTGCTTGGTAACAAGTCGGAAAAAGTGCTTCCGCTTCCGGACTCAACCCCCCCATTGTACCACTTAATGGTTGCCCCACTGGTAGCACAGGTCGCCGTAAAGGTGATTTCCCCTGTACCGCAACGGGTCTCATCGTTAGCCACAGGCACGGCAGGTACTGTTTTTACTGTTACCGAAATGGTCGTTGCTGAACTCCAGTAAGTCCCATTATATGATCTTAGATAAACATTCCCCGAAGTGGTCACATCATAAGTAGATGATGAATTCGATGTACTTGTCCCTGTGGAAGAGGTCTGCCAGTAATAAGTCTCCCCTTTCGGTGCAACACCCCTGGTAAGGGTCGTATATCCACAATACTGTGTTTGTGTGGGCTGGGGAGGTGCTGATGGCACACTCTGGGCATAAACAAATACAGGAAAAAGAAGAAATAACAACGGCAACAGGTTTTTTCTTATTATTGGTCTTTTCATGGAAATGGAATATTCTAGTTAGTATGAAGAGGCGATTGCTTTTTCTTAGGTCAGGGTTCCTATTTTAAAAAAGAGTCCACATAAAAATTCTCGGTGATTATATATTCCCCCAGATTGAAAACCGGGTTGCCCCCCTGCCCCTGCGTAACCCCTGGTTGGTTATAAATTGAGGGTGTAAAAAGGTATTGCCTGTTATAAATATCGTTGCCCCCTTGGGTGCTCCCGATTATTAAAGTAATGGTGACCGAATCGGTCAGTGCCTGCAGGTTGATCTCTACTGAAATCTGGGTGTAGCATGTAATACTGTCGGGGCAGTTGCCGGTAGTGTTAAAACTGATGCGGTTTACCCAGTTTTCATCTTGTGCCATCACGGAAAAGCTTACAAAAAGGGCAATAACAAAAAACGATGCTTTCATGGACGTAATCGGTTTAAATAGTTAGAACTCAGAAAACAATTTCCAATAATATTATACAGTTTGCAAGTATAATAAATTGTTTTTAATATCCAAACTTTGTTCGTATCAATTAACCACTATCTATTGATTGACAGAGATTTAATGTCTAAATTTAGAACAGTTCTAAATTAAAGCAACTGTTGTAAATTTAGGCCATTATTACAAACTATTCAGCAATATAGGATACACCTCCTCCAACGAGGTTACCCCCTCCGCCAGCAGGTTATAAGCCCTGACCGATAAAGGAACAATTCCGTCGTTTAGCAGGTTTTCATGAATATCGTCTTTCCGGTTTTTGATAAACCCCGCATATTCCTGGTTGATAGGAATGACCTCATACAAGGCGGTGCGGCCATTGTAACCGGTATAATAGCATTGGGGGCATCCTACAGGGATGTGTTGTTTTTCGATGGGAAAGGGGATTTTATAACCGATGGGGAATACCCCTTGCGCAATGGGTCCCTGGGTTTTACAGTGGGGGCATAGTTTCCGGATTAACCGTTGGGCAACGGTTAGGGTTAGTGTACCGGCAATCAAATACGGGGGAACGCCCATATCCAATAAACGGGAAATGCTACCCCAAGCCGAGTTGGTGTGGATGGTGGATAATACCAAGTGACCCGTTAATGCCGCCCGGATAGCCATCTGAGCCGTTTCCCCGTCGCGGATCTCGCCCAGCATGATAATGTCGGGGTCTTGCCGTAAAAATGTGCGCAGGGCACTGGCAAAGGTAAGGCCAATGCTTTCTTTCAATTGAACCTGGTTAATCCCTTCCAGGGTATATTCAATGGGGTCTTCAATGGTAAGGATGTTGGTTTGGTGGTTGTTCAATATTTTCAGTGTGGCATACAGCGTGGTGGTTTTACCGCTACCCGTTGGCCCACTGATTAACACTATCCCGTGGGGCTTTTTTACGCTTTGTAAAAAATCCTGTAACTGCCTTTCCGACATCCCTAAGGTAGCAATGTCAATGTTGGTGCTGTCTTTGCTCAACAGACGCATCACCACTTTCTCACCGTAAAGGGTGGGCAATGAGGATACCCGGATATCGAATTTTTTTCCGCCCTCTTCAAAGAAAATACGGCCATCCTGCGGTAACCGCTTTTCGGCAATATCGAGGTTGGCCCTGATTTTAACTTTGTTCACCAACGAAGGGTATTCCCCCAGGGAGATTACATATCGTTCAGAGAGTTTGCCATCAATACGGTAGCGTACTTTCCCCTGTTTTTCAAACACCTCGATGTGAATATCGCTGCAACCCATGGAGTCGGCTTCATGGATCATCTGCACCAAAAAATCAGAGGCACTTTCAAGGCTTAACCGTTTGGTCGTTTGCTTCCCCTGTTGCTCTTTCCGGTAGTAAAACGATAACTGCTTTTCAAGAACTTCATGGGGAGTGGGTATCAGCACCACCTTTTTTCCATACAGCAACTCCAGTTCTTCTCTGACCTCGTCGGTTTTTTGTTTGTCGGAAATTAAAAAAGTGACCTGTTGTTCATTTATCTGCTGGGGAAGGATAAAATAATTCCAAGCTTGCCGTGATGTAATAATCTGTAAAAGCCGGGTGGTTATCTTTTGGGGTTCGGGGGTGTTGCTCATGGTGTTATTGGTATAAGTTCAACATAAGGATTGAGATCAAGGTAAAATTTTGTTACCCAAATAAAGATAACATATTCGGCGGCCAGTATCCCGGCCAAGGGAATGGTTTTTGATTTTTTTCGGATAATCAAAAATAAGAACAATGAAAGTATCAAGCCTGACATGACAAACAGCACAAAATTCAATGGTGAAAAGGCGGTGGTAAGGAAGAGGAATAAAAGCACATCGCCCCAACCCAAATATTGTTTGAAAAGTGGGATTTTCATCTCCTTTTGTTTTATGGCAAAGTAGAAATATAAAACAGTCAATTGCATCAAAAGGATTCCCAGGTTCATTGCCAGAAATAATAAAAAATCATTGAATCCAAGAACATGAATGGACCGGTAGCATTGAATTAAAAAAACCATGGGAAATAACGGCCACCAAACCGCCCGGGATTTCCAATCCTGATAAAAGATTATCAGAAGTAAAAAGGTAAGGATGAGTGTAATTAATAGCATCATTATGAGTATAGTAAAATAAATTAGAATGTATTTGCCCATGACTGAAGTCATGGGTAAAATTTTAAAATAAATCACAGGCTTTAGCCAAATTAGTCTTCAAAAACTTGGAATCCGAGTTTCTCAAGAAAATCATTATATTCCTCATTAAAAGTTTTTTTATGATGATGTATTTCCTGATTTTCAATATATTTTCTTGTAACATCTAGATATTGACTCAGAAACTGATGCCGCAAAATAATCGTTTTGCCAATAAAATTTATCACCACATATTTTCTGCTTATTTATCCAAAATGAGGATTCCCCTTTTATTAATTGGGCTATATCTTTAAGGGTTTGATCTGCTCCCAAAGATACCAAACAATGGCAATGATCGCTATACCCTCCAATTATGTCAATATAAATACCCTTTTCTTTAGCGTTTTCACAAATATGCATCCATACCTTTTTTCGAATAGCCAGGGTTGATAGGTATGGGTACCTGTTTTTTGTGCTCCATACATAATGAATATAAACCTTAATATATGGCATAAATCAGATATTTTCTATGTTAGGCTAAAGCCTTTGTATTATTCATTTGTCATCCCCGGCTAAAGCCGAGGCCAATATTTTTTTATTCATCGATTTGAAAATTTACTTTCTCTGCTCAATCTTTTACGGTTTCCTTTAGCTCCTTTTTCTCATTTATTTCCCACACATTAAAGTTACCATCCCCATCGAAATCAACTACTGCCGTGGCCGTGGCTATAAAGGTAGTGGCTGAAGCTTCCTTAATTTCAATCAAGTAGTTGGCGGTACCATTTTCGGTAACCAATTTTTCCTGCTCAAAGTCAATTTCCTCTAAATTAGGACAGTATTTGGAGTGCATGTAAAAATAACTGCGCTCTAACGTGTGCACATGCCCTAACTGCATCTGGGCTTCGGTACTTTTTGCTTTCGATATTAAAGGCATCAGGTTGGGTAACGCCAATAAAACCAATATACCAATGATAACCAAAACCACCAGTAATTCAGGCAGGGTAAATGCCGATAAATACGCCTTTTGCGAATGTTTTTCTGTGTCCATATCCATTAATTCTTTATTAAATCGAAACTTACTTTCACCTTTGAACAAATAACCTGTTCTGAGGGGATGACCAGGTATTCTTCGGGGGACATCCGATTAATTCTGTCGATATCTTCTTTTTGTAAGTTGTACCAATTAATATTTTCGGTGCCCAGATCTTCAATATCATGTGCTTTGCCAATGCTTTGCCCCAATTGTTGAGCTAATTCCGTTGCTTTCTTACGGGCGGTTTCAACTGCTTTTTTCCTTGCTTCGCTGCAAAGCTGGGACTGGTTGCTTACCCGGTATTCTACAAAAGATAATTGGAGTTTCTGCTTCCTGATTTCCAGCAAAATCTGGTCTAACCTACTGATATCTGTTAGCTCAATAAAAACTTCTTTTGAATAAACGAGGGTTTTTCCCCATTGAACCCGAATCCGGCCCTCCTCATTTTCTTGGCCATTTAGCCCAAAAATACGAATCTTCGTATCGGTAGGTTCAAAAATACGGGTTAATTGGTTTAACCGATCTACCTGCGATTCCAGTTCCTTTGTAAAGACAATCCCAATCAACACCACATCAGGTTTTTGAGAGACAATTCCTTCACCAGTTACCGTGACTAAAGGAAGATTGTCCAACTGCGAAAAAGAATGTAAAAAGGCTAAAGTAAACAGACAGCCCAATACTAATTTATTGATTTTCATTTGGAGGAAGATTTTGGTTCGTAGCTTCCGATGTTTTATGGGTACGTCCCCGTCTCTTGCTTACCGGCGTTATGGTTGGAACGGAATCCGTCTGTACCGGAGATTCTGTAGCTGAAACATTCACAGTTGATTTTGGCTCTTTCCGGATAGTGCTATCCGAGGACTTATTTTCAGCATCCTTAGTATTTCTGGTTAATTTTCCCTTTCTGTATGTAAGCGTTTTTATTTCCCCTTCTTTTTCGTAGATGGTTACCTTTCCATCCAATAACCCATTTTTATAGGGTTCAATTCTAATCAAGTTTCCCATTTCGTCCCAATACTTCCATTCTCCCCATTTTAGTCCTTTTTTAAAGGAACCTTGTTCCATCAGGTAATCTTGTCGGTTGTAACGGGTAAAAGAGCCATCTAAGAGTTGTCCGCCAATTCCTCCCTTGTTTGAAAGTATTTTTCGGTTTAGATACCAGAAGTAGGTTAAATCGACACTCGGCTTTATTTCCAATGTTTCCTCAATGATTTCAAAAACCAACACCGAAGTATCTGTATGTATTTTTAGGTTGCGCTTAGTAAAATTTTCATGCATCCATTGCCCGAAGGTGTTGCTCAGATTCACCAAAAGTAGAAAAGCCAGGAAAGGAACCGTTTTTATCATTTGAAAAATGTTTTTGTTTCGTTATTAAAAGCAATTACTATGGAATCGGCGTATAATCCAACAATCTGGTATTCCCCGAAGCTTTCTCCCACCGACATCAGTTGTCTTTTCTTTTCAACTTCCAGAATCCCTAAACCCTCATTACCACTATTTACCATCCCCTTAAAAGCAATCGTTGGCCAGGTAACCAATTTCTTTTCCGGCTGTGGGTTGGTGGAAAAGAGGGAAGCAAATTCGTTTTGTAGTTTCTCTTCACTGGCAACCTCTGCCTCTTTTAAAAAAGGATCAGGATAGTTCAGTTTCAAAGGTATCTGCTTTTGGTATTGGACAGAATCGGATACCAGGGCATTCTTTTTTAGGTTATCGAAACTGCCAATATCCGTTCGGGTCATTCTATAAATACGATAACCCACCAATCCCCAGATTCCTAAAACCAGAGGCAATAACAGATATATGGTTTTTTTCGATTTCACCGGTTTCTATATGTTTACTTATTTCCTTCAGTTGTTGCCTGATAATAAAAATACCGGATGGGACTCCATCCACTTTGGTTGGTAGCGGCATCCACCGCTTTTATTTTAAAACTATACCATTTGTTAGATGACGCCCCAGAATGAGTAAATACGGTGTCGGTAATCAACAAACTCAGGTATTCGATATTGCTGGTACTGTCCTTATACACAATTATACTGTCACTAATGGCAGAGCCTGAATTGGCTCCATGTTTCCAAGCCATTTCAAAATTTCCGATGGTATCCTGATTCACCGGCCTGATTACGGTAGGGGTACCTGGGGCAATCCGATCAATCATGATACTTCGGGCAGCGGCATATTCGGAATAACCTACTTCATTTTCGGAACGAACAGTCCAGGTATATTCCCCATCAACCAACAAAGGGGTTTCCAGTAAATTATCAGGATATTTTATGCTAGTCTCATAAGCAATAATGGTAGAAATTACATCCTCACCCTCTTTTATCAATACTCTGTAATTGGTGGCATTTTCAGCTTTATACCAACTAAAGACAAGATTGCTATCATTGGTTATAGAATTGTTGTAGGGTTCTTTCAAAACTACAATTTGCGGGCCTTCAGTACTATCAATGTAAAATGTAGCATAGGTAAATGCTGTTTCATAAGCCGCATTGTATGCCTTGATCCGGCAAGTAAAGGTATCGGGATAAAAGCTATAGGTAAACTGGTTGTCGGTAATATTCGTATCAAGCACCATTTTCTGCATAAAATCAAACGAAGGGCTTACAACCTGCAGATTGTAGCTACTGGCTCCTTTCACATCGTCCCACCAAAAGGTTTGGGTATAATCTTCGGAATGTAACCCATTAGGGGGGGAGTTTAACGTCACCGTGTCACCGGTAATATCTTGTTCTAATAAGCTTTGACAAGCTACTACCATCGAAAACAGTACGATTATTCCGATGATTTTTATCCCGGTAGGGTTTTGAATTGTATTTTTATTTGGGTTCATAAAATCGCTTTTTTGTGGCAGTTGTTCGTATTCATCTTTTGGTTCTATTTTTCTTGCAAGGTTTGAATATAAAGGCTCAAAATTAATTGCTTTTGTTTCAACCTCCTGTTCTCTTCTACAAAAAAATGGGCCGAAATCAGGTTCATCTTTTTACGGGGGGTTTCCAGTTCAAATAATACTTGTAGCAGGTTGTGAAACGAACCCGCTATCTGGATGTTGATGGTCTCCACCAGATAATCGCTGTCATTAGTTTTTGTCATGGGTGGCATCTCCCTCAAAAGCAATCCTTTTTGATGGCAAAGCGAACTCACCTCATCAAGTACCCGGTTTTGAAATACCTCCCCCGAAGTTTCCCCCTCCAACATCCGGTTAAGGTAGGTCAACCGTTTTTCCACCAAGGCCATCTGTTCCGGGGTATTGTTTTCTACATCGCTAAGTTTCGCTTCATTGTCTTTTAATTGTTGGTGCACATCAAGGGTCTTGTTCAATGCCAATTTCCATGTTACCGGGAAAAACAGCAAAGCCGCTGCCAGCAACAGATAAAAACGGGTTTTATTTGATGCTAAGCCATTCATGGGGTCGATGTTTTTTCAAAGGATTCATTCCCGGACAGATGATACACCATTTCAATGGTAAACAGTGCTGGTTTTTCAGCGGTTTCCTGTTCCAGTTCCATAACCTCCAGCGAAACAATCCATGATAGGGCTTTGAGTTTTTCTATCCATGCATAAAGTTTTACTCCGTTATTCAATTCCCCTGCAACCACAATCCGTTCATTATGAAACTGAGGCGTTTCGCTGCTCCGTTGTTTATCAACTATCGGATTTATGGACAATGAGCTTAATGTGATATAGTCCGGTAAAGATGCCGCTATCTGATCGCCCACAAACGATAACTGATCACGATCCCCATACCCGGTTTTTTTTGCTAATTCCTCCTTTTGCCGGAGCTCTGCCATTAATGTCTCCAACCGGTTGATGGTTTTTAAGCTGTTTTGGTACGATGCCAAAGTCAGGTTCAGCCGATCGGAATATTGGGTAAAAAGAAGGTAGTTCCCTAACAACAAGGCCAAGTAAAAAAGCAACACAGCAATCCCTACTTTTTGGATGCGGTGCTTATAAATAAATTGGGTCCGTTGGTAGGCAATGTCTTCAAAATCATGCCCCATATTCTCAAATTGAACCAAAGCCATAAAGGCATGGGCAAAGGAACACAACACCCCGGACATAATTTCTTCGTCACCCAACAGGAACACAGAATCACCTTCAGTTTGAGCCATCGAAAAATCCGATATTTTATGGTCTTCCCAAATGATGTGTCTTCCGGGTAAATTCCATTCCAAGGATTCGTGATTCAACAAAGGTTCTATCTTCTCCAAAGCAAAGGGGCCAAATTGCAAGTCGATGATGGTCATCGTTTTGTCTGCAAACACCTTAATAATGGGTTGAACAAAAGACTTACGGCTGATGGCTACCCATAATTTCGTGGCATTGGGGTATAGCTTCAGGTAAAAGTCGTTGAAATCGGACTGAGGCACCAATTCGCGGAATACCTGCTGGGGATTCGTCCAATCGGGTTCTCCGGTTTTATAAAGTACCCCTTTTCCGTCAAGAGCCAGTACCACCGGATATTTTGAAGGAAGCTGCGAGACGATTTGCTCTAAGGTACCCTGAGCTGTTTGGCTTAACCGTCGGGATATTTTCCCTCCCGAACGGGCAAGAACCACCCATTCAGCCCTGAACTGGTCGTCGGTAGATGCCATCAAATGGACAGCCAATACCGACTTTAAAGGAACCCAACTGATTTTAAGTTTACTCAGATTCATTAGGGGATAATGGTGGGTTTAATAAATACCGTCAATTTTGATTTCGAATCGGATTTGGAGCGGCTGCTGAAAATCCATTTCAAGATAGGGAGGCGGGATAAAATAGGCCATCCACTCGATGATTCCTCTTTTTCGGCCTCTTCCAATCCTCCCAACAAAATCATCTCGCCGTTCTTGATGCGTATCAGCGATTCAAAACTACGATCCACGGTGTTCGGTGGAGCATATTTCGAAATTTTCTCGGTAAAGTCCGATTGCTTCACCGCCACCTGCATGGTAATGTTTTCTTTCCCTGATACAATAGGTAAGATGGTAACGCTCAAATCGGCTTTTACCGACTTGTAAGTAGTTGTGGTATTGGTCTGTGGGTTTTGGGTGCCAATAATCTGGGTCTGTTCCTCCTGGTAATATTCGGTATTCCCTATCGACATTTTGGCTTCATGCCCGTTCAGAGTACTTAACCGGGGCGTAGAGGTGATATCTAGAAACCCCGCCTCTTCCAATGCCTTAATTTGTAGGTAAAAGTTGGGATGTACTTCGCTTAGGTTCAACCAGCCAAAACCGTCGAAACTGTTAATGAGGTTATTTAACGTGGAAGCCCCAACATCCAAATCCATTCCGGGATTTATGGTTCCCCGGGTAGTTACGGCCGATTCGCCAATACCTGCACTGATTCCGGTTGAAATCCCTTTGTTCTTACTTACATACACAATCATGACTTCAATAAGGATGACCGGAACCGTTTGGTCCACCTGCTGTATAAACTGTTCAAAATTGTCGAGCAGGGTTTGTGATCCATTGACCAGAATACTGTTCATCTCCGGAAACTCTTTGGCATCAATATCCTTTAAAATATCTTTGGGAAGCCCATCCAAGAGTTTCTCCACGGTACGGTTTTGCAGGACAATCACCCGCGACTCTTTGATTTCCTGTGAGCTACGGTCGCCTATTACATAATATTGATCCGTTTTTTTAAACATGTATTTGGTTCCCGCAAAAATATTGGTCAATATCTGGTCGAAGGAAGCCTCCTGAAGGCTCAATGAAATCGGTTCCTCCATTTTCGACACAATAAAATAATTGGTTTTCAATTCTTCCGACACCTTTTTTATCAACTCCGAAAGGGGAAAATTTTCTGCCACTAAATTAATTTTCCCCTGGGTTCCCCTTTTGATATCGACAAATCCGGTTTGTTCCTTTCCCTGATTGGTTCCACCCCGGCCCGAAGGAGTCCGGTTCCGCGAAGAACGATCGACGGTCATTTGATCCGCCGTTTCCGTTTCAACTTCGTCGGGTTCCAGTAAAAAGAAACCGTCGCTTGTAATGGTTACCTTCAGGTTGTTGGCAAAAGCCAATTTATCCAGCGCATTTTCAATGGGTTTGTCCTGAATGTAACAGGTCACCATTTTTTGTGATAACGTAGGAGCCAGCACCACATTCGATTGGGTAAGCCGTGTAATTTGTTCGGCTACAAGCACCAAGCTGTCGTTTTTAAAATTGAAGGTGATGGTATTTTTTTCGGTATCAAACGACATCTCGGACTGTTTCGGAGTATAGCGGTTTTTAACCGTTGGGCTTTTCCTAATGCTGATAATATTACCGGTAAACTCAAGGGTCAGGTTGTACTGTTTGCAGATAAACGCCAGCATATCTTTCACCATCACGCCTGAAAAGTTGTTGACTACCACATCGTCCAGATTGTCGGCAATATCGAAATTGAGTTTATTGGCTACGGCAATAGCCCGTAAAAATTCATCAAGGGATACCTCCGACACCGAGATTTCTAAACGGCTGGTAAGGGCCGTGTAATCTTTGGCTTTTTGGTTCAGGTATTGTTCCACCGAATCGGGTGGTACCTGCCCAACAGCGATAATTATCATCAATAAAAAAGACCCTAATAAAACGATTTTGTGCATGAAATTCAAGTTTTTGGCCTCCAAAAATAGCAATATAAATTAAGATACAAATGATTCACCCTAAGCGAAATGCTATTTAACGTTTATTCGACATAAAATTTGTGTTGTTAGCGTATTACATCCTATTTAGGGCAGGCAACAATGGTTAATACATGCACTTTGGACGATGAATGTGGTGAATAAATTGAGATTTGAGACACCCGCGGACTATTTGATGATCATTTTCTAATGGAAAGGCTTTTGAGGGTGGCTCAACCGATAAATCCAGAGGAGGCCGTCCTCCATTTGGCAGATTGATGATGTTCAAAACCTTCGAGATTAGTAACCGGGCCCTTACAGGGGTTGGCATTTTATCAGCCAAATGTGCTTTTAAAAGATCAAGGCGATACCCACGTTAATTGGGATTTTCCTGTTTTCAGGGGTTCAGGTTGCTGCAAAAATTACACAGGGGCTATTTTATATGGCGTAGTAGCTGCGAAAAATGCACAGTCCCAAAACATGTTTATTTTATGCCTGTGTAATTTAATCAACCGTTAAATATGCTGGGTTGGCCCTTGCGTAATTTACGCAGGGATAAAAAGCGGTTATGGTGCATTTTTTCTGTTTTCAATCTTGCCTCTAATGCAGAACCCGCTCTTTTGTCTTTGAGAATTTGGAAATCCTGCAAAATATTATTCTACCTTTTTAGCCCTTTACTTCATTTTCTCAATCCATTCGCGGGCATTCACAAAAGCTTTTACCCAGGGAGTGATGTCATCCTTTTTACGTTCTTCGGGATACCAGGCGCATTGCCATGGAAACACTGCCCTTTCGGGGTGCGGCATCATGGCCAGATGGCGTCCATCCTCGGAACAGATTCCGGCAGCATCGAACGGGGAACCGTTCGGGTTGGCGGGATAGCTGGAATAGCTATATTTTACGGGAATCAGGTACTTCGATTCTTCATAGGGGAATTGGAATTTCCCTTCGCCATGAGCTACCCAAGCACCCAAACGCATACCTTCCATATTCTGGAGCATCACGCTATGGTTTTTTTGAATCGTCACGTTTATGAACCCCGATTCAAATTTGTGTGAGGCATTGTGCAGCATTTTTGGCTTTTGTTCGTGTTTCGGGTGAATCAAACCCAGTTCAACTGCCAACTGGCAACCGTTACAGATTCCCAAACTCAACGTATCGGGGCGGGCATAAAAAGTATCGAGGGCTTTTTTGGCCTTCTCGTTGAATAAAAAGGCGCCTGCCCAACCTTTGGCGGAACCCAAAACATCAGAGTTGGAAAAACCTCCCACGAAAACAATCAGGTTTACATCGCTCAAATCTTCGCGCCCCGTAATCAGATCGGTCATGTGCACGTCTTTCACGTCGAATCCGGCGGTGTATAAAGTGTAGGCCATTTCGCGGTCGCCATTCACACCCTTTTCGCGGATGATAGCTGCTTTGGTTCCCGAAGGTTTGCGGCGTTTCAAATCAATCTTCAAATCGGCGGCTATCCCGGTAAACCCTTTAAAATCGAATTTCAAAGGAGATTCTTTGTATGAATGGTAGCGCTCTTTGGCCAAACCAAAACCGGTTTGTTTTTTATCGAGCAGGAACGAGGTGCGGTACCACACATCGCGTAAGCTGGCAATATCGAACGAGAACCAGGTTTTTCCGGTGCTAAGCGAAAGTTCTCCGGCATCGCTCAATCCTCCAATGTTTATAAAGTGAATGCCATTGGCTTTCAATAGTTTGGTAACTTTTTCAGTTTCATTTACTTGTAACACCACGCCTGGATTTTCGGCAAAAAGCACTTTTACCGGGTCGGACTCTCCCATTTCTGAAAGGTTCACATCCAATCCCAATTGATTATCGGCAAAAGCCATCTCAAGCAGGGTGGTGATGATTCCCCCCGATGAAATATCGTGCCCGGCTAACACCAGCGACTCATCAATCAATTTCTGAACCGTGTTAAAGGCTTCTTTAAAATAGGTAGCATCTGCAATATCGGGGCAATCGGTTCCAATACCGCTAACAACTTGTGCAAACGAGGAACCTCCCAGTTTTAATTCATCTTTTGAAAAGCCGATATAAATGAGCGAGGAATCTTTCACGGGCTTCAGAACCGGAGTGACCGCTTTACGGATGTCGGTAACTTCGGCAGCACCCGATACAATCACGGTTCCCGGGGCAATCACCTTTTCACCGTCTTTGTATTTTTGAGTCATCGACAGGGAATCTTTTCCGGTGGGAACATTTATTTCCAGTGCCAGACAAAACTGGCTCAATGCCTCCACGGCTTCGTACAAACGGGCATCTTCGCCGGGGTTTTTGCAAGGCCACATCCAGTTGGCACTTAATGAAACACCTTTCATCTGATCGCGCAACGGTGCCCAAACGATATTGGTTAAGGCTTCGGCCACAGCCAAACGCGACCCTTTAGCGGCATTTAATAAGGCACTCACTGGCGCATGACCAATACTGGTTGCCACACCGGCCACTCCCTGATAATCGAGGGCCACAATGCCACAGTTATTTAATGGCAGGTGCAACGGCCCGGCATTTTGTTGCATGGCAATTTTTCCGGTTACCGAGCGGTCCACTTTGTTGGTCAGCCAATCTTTGCAGGCCACCGCCTCCAATTGTAACACCTGCTCCAGGTATTGGTGGATTTGGTTGGTGCTGTAAACGGCCTCTTTATATTTTTGATTTATGGATTTATCTTCCATGATAGTGCGGGGAGGATTGCCAAACATATCGAACAGTTGCAAGTCGATGGGTTTGGAACCATCTTTTTCGTCCACAAAGCTGAACTGCATGTCGCCGGTGGTTTCACCAACCACGTACATGGGAGCGCGTTCGCGTTCGGCAATTTTCCGAAGATGATCAATGTCTTTTTCGTGCATCACCAACCCCATCCGCTCCTGCGACTCGTTTCCGGCAATCTCTTTACCAGAAAGGGTTGGGTCGCCTATGGGCAATTTCCTCACTTCGATGCGTCCACCGGTTTCTTCGACCAGTTCGCTCAGACAGTTCAAATGTCCTCCGGCGCCATGGTCATGGATACTTACAATAGGATTGATATCTTGCTCGCTCAAGGCACGGATAGCGTTGGCTACCCGTTTCTGCATCTCAGGATTCGAACGCTGAACGGCATTCAGTTCAATGGCATTGGCAAACTGCCCGGTATCAACCGATGAAACGGCTCCACCACCCATTCCTATCCGGTAGTTGTCGCCTCCCATCACAATTACTTTATCACCCACCGATGGTTTTTCTTTTTGGCTGTCTTTTTTCTTACCGTAGCCTACGCCACCAGCCAACATAATTACTTTATCGTAACCAAATTTCTGATAAGGTTCAAAATGTTCAAAGGTAAGCACGCTTCCGCAGATGAGCGGCTGTCCGAATTTGTTTCCAAAATCACTGGCTCCGTTCGATGCTTTTATCAGAATCTGCGAAGGCGTTTGGTACAACCAGGGACGGGCTTTGGTGGCTTGTTCCCACTCACGGCCTTCTTCCAGGCGGGAATAGGAGGTCATATATACGGCGGTTCCCGCGATGGGCATACTTCCTTTTCCGCCGGCAATACGGTCGCGGATTTCGCCTCCGGTGCCGGTAGCTGCGCCGTTAAAGGGTTCCACGGTTGTTGGGAAGTTGTGCGTTTCTGCTTTGAGTGAATAGACTGATTCATAGTCAGTGACCTCAAAAAAGTCAGGTTTATCTTGTGTTTTGGGGGCAAACTGCTCAATAACCGGACCTTGCATAAAGGCACAATTGTCTTTATATGCCGAAACAACTTGGTTCCGGTTTTTATTGGTTGTTTTTTTTATGAGTTGGAACAGGGTTTCGGGTTTTTCCTCACCATCAATCACAAAGGTTCCGTTAAAAATTTTGTGGCGGCAATGCTCGGAGTTTACCTGCGAAAACCCAAAAACCTCGCTGTCAGTAAGTTTCCGGTTCAGCTTTTTTGAAAGTCCGTTCAGATAAGTGACTTCATCATCGTTTAAAGCCAAACCCTCCTTTTTATTGAAGGCAGCTACATCGTCAATGTAAATGACGGGTTCCGGTTCATGGTAAACAGTAAATATTTCCTGATTCAGTCCATGATACACGGTTTGTAACATGGGGTCAAATTCAGGGTTTGCTGCTTCACTTTTTTCAAATTCTTCAATCCGTTCAATCCGTTCAATGCCCATGTTTTGGGTAATTTCCACGGCATTGGTGCTCCAGGGAGTAATCATTTCTTTACGTGGACCGACAAATACACCCGAAATAGTAGATTGGCTCAGTGGCTTAGCTTCGCCAAAAAGCCATACTAATTTTTGAGCGTCGGATTCGTTGAGCGGGGAGGCTGTTTTTACGGCAATCAGCTTGCCATCGGGCGATTGAAAGAATGTTACCATGACAGGAAAAACGTTAAAATTAAGTTCTTAATGCTGCGGCAAATTTAGCAAACTTCCCCAATTAAGCAGGAATATTTTTGCTCCGATTAACTCATTGAAAGGGCGTTTTTTGTTAAAAACAGGGGTACAAAACAGGGGTTGTTTTGAACAATAATTTTATTTTGGCAGGAATTTTTCCTGCCTGCTGTAAAGAATACATAAAGTTAGCCGGGCATTACTTTGAATATAAATAACCAGAAAGATTAGATTTGTTCTAAATTAATGATTTGACCAAAAAATTATTGTACTATTAAAAAACATTTTTTATAATTGTACGGTCATTAGCAATGGTGTATCCCCATAAACCAACAATTTATTGACAAATGGTACCATATTAATATGTATAACCTTATAACAACAATAGCTATGAAACACCTTTTATTATTCACGGCAGTGCTTATTTTAACTGCAGCTTCAACATTTGTTAAGGCCCAGGATACGCTGCCCGCAGGGGACAACAACGCGGTGCCCCCCATGGAGATAGCCGTCAACCCCATCAAGACAGCCCTGGACGGTTTTTTGCCTGATACGGTCCAGGATTACAGGATTATGGTGCAGGTCAAAGATGATATAGACAACAGCCTGACCGGCTGCTTCAGTTCATACAAAGCCGTGGGCAGCCCCAGCGAAGTCATCAATATTTCCATCCGCCGGGGGGAACTGTCGTTTATGGCCGTTCCCGATGCCGATATCCAGGAAGAGCCGGCCACGGTAGGCGGTTACCCGGCAAAGGTTACCACCAGGATGGGCGGGATGCTGGCCACCCTTGAAATCTCGGTCAACGGCAAGGTGGTCAGCTTCAGCTACCGGGGCAACTCAGGTGCCGCTGTTTTACAAAGTTTTGCCGGGCAGTTCAATTATTCCATTATATCCAGTTTATAACCGATAACCCTTTATAAGAAAAGACAATGAAAAACACAATTAAATATATCATCGGCGGAACCTTATTATTGACAGTAACCACCGCACTCAAAGGGCAGAATACCACCTTAGGTACCTATGCCGGTATGTACAACACGGGTACCGATAATGTCTTTGTTGGCTATAGCACAGGGACCAATAGCGGCACAGCTACAAAAACTGTAGTTATAGGAAAAGCCAGTGGATCATACTCTACCGGGAATTACAATACCATATTGGGTACCGACAACAATTATTTGACCGGTAACAGCGGCGTGGTAATCGGTTATGGCAACACCGGGTTAAGTATTAATAACCAGCTTTATATTGGGATAGCCAACAGCCCATTGATTACCGGCGATTTTACCACCAAAAGCATAACCCTGGGCAGGATATCGTCAACCTATTTGAGCACCAAAATAACAACCGATTACGGCTATATAGAAATCGGCCCAAAAAATTTATCTTTTGCCCATTTTTTTACCGATCTGTCCCAATATTACTTTAATAAAAAGATAGTTGTTGATGAGGGTATAATTGCCAGTTATGATGAAAACCTGGTATTCAACACCGACATCTCAGAAACACGTATGGCCATTAACAACAGCACGGGGAATGTTGGGATAGGGACTACCGGGCCAAGCTACAAGCTCCACGTTACAGGTGATATCTATGCAAACGGGGGTGCTTTGCGGGTCTCCGGATCCAGCCCGCTCATTTTCCAAAGTTATGGGGGAGGGCTTTATATGGCTGATGCCACCTGGATAAGGACCTATGGGAACAAAAGTTTCTATCACAATACAGGCACCATGCGTACCGACGGCACGTTCCAGGTTGGGCCCAATGGGGATAGGTTTTTGGTAAATACCAGTGGGCAGGTACTGATAGGCACTACCACCACCGCATTAAATACCGCCTACAAACTGGCCGTGGCCGGTAAGGTATTGGCCGAAGAGGTACAGGTATCGGCCGCGGG